>JACXTT010003132.1_pt1 | contig 25793 bp, 23 predicted proteins | sample 9270951 | NCBI WGS metagenome assembly JACXTT01 (sample SAMN15532306, study PRJNA645909) | rock metagenome | isolation source: weathered quartz diorite | place: Puerto Rico | collected 2017-06-21
GCGAGAACCTCCACGAGTACCTGGGCCCGGTGAAGTTCTTCCGCGAGATCGCCGAGCGCACCGACCGGAGCGGCGTTGCGGTCGGCCTCGCCTGGACCTCCGTCGGCGGCGAGATCCTCTTCGTCGAGTCGACCCGCATGCGCGGGCGAGGCAAGGTCGCGATCACGGGGCGCCTGGGCGACGTCATGCGCGAATCGGCGCTCGCCGCGCTCTCGTGGATCCGCACGAACGCGAAATCCCTCGGGGTCGACGACGGACTGTTCGACCGCAGCGACTTCCACATCCACGTCCCCGCGGGCGCGACGCCGAAGGACGGCCCGTCCGCCGGCGTGACGCTGACGGTGTCGCTCGTGTCGCTCCTCTCCGGTTTGCCCGTCCCGAGCGACCTCGCGATGACCGGGGAGATCACGCTCCGCGGCAAGGTCCTGCCGGTGGGCGGCATCAAGGAAAAGGTGATCGCGGCCAAATCGGCCGGGATCAAGACCGTCATCCTTCCGGACAAGAACGAGAAGGACCTCGAGGACGTTTCCCCGGCGGTGCGTGACGCCTTGAAGTTCCGGTTCGTCTCCGAGATCGACGCCGTCCTCGACATCGTCTTCGGGAAGGCGCTCTACGAAAAGGCGCGCGAGCTGCGGGAGAGCCCCCCGCCGCCGGAGCCGGCATTACCGGCCACCGACGACGATCTCCTGGGGGATGTGGAGCCGGCGGCCGCCTCGACGCCGGTCGAGACCGAGGGCTGACGCGCCACAAACTTGCGCGCCCCCGGTGATGGCCCTACACTGAATCTGGGTGCCTTGTAGCACTGGTTTTGTCCGGTAGGAAGCCTGGAGGCGTCGAGCCGGACCTAGAAAGAACGTTCGAGAGAACCGTTCGAGAAAGAAGCAAGGAGGTTGCGATCGTGGCCAAGGGAAAAGTGAAGTGGTTCAACAACAGCAAGGGATACGGATTCATCGCCCGTGACGACGGTCCCGATGTTTTCGTGCACTACTCCGCCATCCACGCCGAGGGCTACAAGACTCTCGACGAAGGGACGGAGGTCGAGTTCGAGATCAAGGACGGCCCGAAAGGCCCTCAGGCGGAGAACGTAGTCCGCGCCAGCTAATCCGATCTCAGCTGATCCACGAAAGGCCCCGGGTTTCCCCGGGGCCTTTTTTTGTTCAAGATGGCGTCGTGAGCACCCCCCATGGCGCGTGATTCGATCCCCGAGATCGCCTTCACCGGCGCGCCGCGCGAGCGCACGCGCGCCGTCGTCATCGTGCTCGAGGGAACGAAAGCCGCCGACTTGAAGCTCGCGCTCGCGTCGGCCGAGCGGTTCGACCGCAAGCCCGGGCTGATCGCCGTCGACGGCGGCCTGGACACGGTTCGGGCCATCCGCCGCCGCCCCGACCTCTTCGTCGGCGACCTCGACTCCACGCCACGCGCCCCCAGGGGCGTCGTCTCGCGAATCTACCCCGCCGCGAAGGACTTCAGCGACTTCTCCGGCGCGCTCGTCGAGGCCCGCGATCTCGGCGCAGGTATCGCGGTGGTCGCGGGCCTCTTGGGCGGCCGTCTCGACCACGAGTGGGCGAATCTCCTCGAGGTCGGCGCCGCGGCTCCCGATTTCGCAGGATTGTTGGCGCCGTCCTCCCGCGGCCTCGTCGCCGTCACGGCGAAGGGAGCTCGGGCTCGAAGCGCTCCCGATCGCAGCGTCTCCGTCTTCGCTCTCGGTCGCGGCGCGCGTGTCACGCTCCGGGGCACCCACTGGACGCTCTCCAATCGTCGCCTCGCGCCGGGCTCTTTGGGATTGTCGAACATCTCGGGGGGCGAGCTCCAGCTGGACGTTCACGACGGGGTGGCCGCGCTGGTGTTTCCGGCCAAGGGGTTTGCCTAGCCGACCTCCTCCAGGAACCGATACACCTCCCTCGCAATCCTCGCTCGCTCGAGCACGACGCTGCCGTGCCCCGAGTCGAGCCACACGGAGCGGCTCGGACGGAGGGCGGCTTCGAGGCGCGTGCTGGAGGGCGGCGGATCGACGCGGTCGTGACGGCCAGCGACGTAGAGGACCGGTCGCCCGTGGAGGCGGGAGACGTAGCGCTCGAGCTGGATCGCGTCGACCATCCGGTCGAGGCGCTCGCCATCGATGCCGGCCCGTCTCAATCCCGTCATGGTGCCGCGACCGAGGACGCCGTGGCGGAGGCCGAAGGCGTACCGGTTGGTCGCGGCGACGGAGACGATCGGGAGGCCGGCGAGATCGCCGGCCGATGCGACGAGAAGAGTCTGGAAGGCGCCGAGGCTGAAGCCGACGACGCCTGCGGGATCGAGGCCGACCGCATCGGGAAGGACGGTCGTCAGCGCCCTTTGATCCCAGCACCATTGGCGGATCCCCTCGTAGAGGCGCCACGGATTGGGGTTGACCGTGCCCTCGCCGGCGAACCAGCCGGGCGGCGTGCGCTCGAGGTGAAACGGCGCGGCCATCATCACGACGGTGAAGCGCTCCGCGAACGGAGTGAGGAACCACTCCCAGAGGCCCCAGCGCCGCTGTAAGAGCGGATGGTGAAAGACGAGCGCCTTCCGGCCGCCGCGCGGCCGACGGGCGGGGATCACGCGGGCGACGACGCGGTCGTTCGACGGGTGACCTGATTTCAGCGGGGAGTCGAACGTGACGACGATCGGGCCCCGAGAGCGGCTCTTGCGGAGCGGAGCCACGCTGAGATTCTCGACCGCGATCGATGCGGGCGGTCGAACGAAGGCGAGCAGGTCGCGGCTGGCTTGGGCGCAGAGCGCCTCGGCTTCGGGGATGCCGCCGGGGCCGAAGTGGCGGAACGGCTCCTCGTGCTCGCCGACGCCGATGACCCGGTTCTTGAGGCGGAGCGAATTCTCGATCGTGTGAACGAGGACGCGGTTCATCCCCCTAGGATGCCCTCACGATCCACAGCCTCTCCTGCGAGCGCGAGAGGAACTTGGCCCCCTTCTCTTCGACGACGACGATGTCCTCGCAAGTCGCGACGCCGTGGCCTGGGACGGTCAGGCGCGGCTCGATCGTGTAGCACTGGCCGACCTCGAGACGGAGGAGCGGCCGGTCGCCGTAGCGCTCCCACCGCGGCAGGAGCCCGGCGCCACCGTCGTGGGCGATCCGCCCGATCTGATGTCCGGTGCCGTGCGGGTACTCGGCGTAGCCGGCTCCGGTGACGACGCCGCGCGCGATGTCGTCGATCTCGGCCCCCTTCTTCCCCGGCTTCATCGCGGCCGCGGACTCACGGATCGACTTGAGGATCGTGTCGAACCCTTTCTGAACCGACAACGGCGCTGTGGCCTCCCCCGGCCTCAGAACGTACCAGGTGCGCTGGAGATCGGAGCAGTAGCCGTTCGACTTCACGCCGAAGTCCACGTTGACGATGTGCCCCGGCTCGATCGTGCGGTCGGTCGGCGCGGCGTGAGCGCCGGCGGAATCCGGACCGGTGAACACGGCGGGGCAATGCTCCTCGTCCCAGGCCGGCGTCAGGCCCGGCGTCCGCTTCATCTCCTCGACGATCATCGCCGCGAATTGACGCTCGGTGATTCCCGGGCGCAGCTTCGGGGTCACCGCCTCGAAGATGCGTACCGTAGCGTCGCAGGCCTCCTGGATGCGGCGCCGCTCGGTGGCGGTCTTCCGCCCGCGCAGGGCCGAGATCAGCCCTTCGGCGGATTCGAGCCTGCCGGCGTACGGGGTTTCGTCGAGGATCAGGTTGAGGGTGAGCCACTGGCCGTGGGTGATGCCGTCGGCCGCGGCGTCGTGAAGCGAGTAGTTGATGGCAATGCGCTTCGGGTCCAAGCGGGCGAGCACCTTCTTGAGGTCGCTCGAGATGCCGCCGACGTAGGTGACGATCTCCTGGTAATGCCCGTGCGATCCGACGTTGGCCTTGTCGAGGCTGCCGATGATCGCGATCCGCTCCCCCTTCTTCGTCAGGATGAAAGCGGAGTGCCAGGTGACGTTCGTCCCGACGACCAGGTCGAACGACGGGTCGTGCAGGGTTGCGCTCTCCTGCGCGAAGAGAAGCCACGCGTCGAGGCCCAGCTCGTCGAGGATCTTCGGAACCTGCTCGATCTTCTCCCGGATCAGCGGATCGCCTTCGCCCATCGTCTCACCTCGCCCACCGCATGCTAGCAACACCTCGTGCGGCCGCCTACCGAGGGAACGTCGCCGAGGAGAGGGGCGCCACCCCCGCCGCGAGGAGGCTCGTCCGGCATGGTCGGGAGGTCGCCGCGCAGCACTCGGGCGCATTGGCGGGCGGTGGAAAGGACGACCGTCGTGACCAAGATCAGGAACAGCGCCGCGACCGCGGCATCCACGCGCGCGTTCGCGGCCTCGACCGGGCTCGCCGCGGGGGCGGCGGCCTTGGCGAGGAAGCCGAGCGCAGGGTTCGGGCTCCCGATCAGCTGGACGCCCGCCGTCATCGTCACGGTGAGGAGAAACGCGAGCGGCGTCGCCGTCACCCAGGCGAAGCGGGCGCGCCCGGTGCGGACGAGGATCGCCGTGGCGACGGCGAGCGCCGTGCTCGCCAGGAGCTGATTCGACAACCCGAACAGCGGCCACAAGACCCGGATCCCCCCCTGCGGGTCGAGCACGCCCGCGGTCAGGAAATAGCCCCACGCCGCGACGAACAGAGCGCTCACCGCAACGCTCGCCCCCCAGCTCGTCCCAGCGAGCCGGGGCGACATCCGTCCCAGCGCGTCTTGCAGGAGGTAGCGGCCGACGCGGGTCCCCGCATCGAGCGTCGTCAGGATGAACAGCACCTCGAACATCACGGCGAAGTGGTACCAGAGCGCGGCGGCGGAGCCGCCGAACAGCCCGTTGAAGATCGACGCCATCCCGACGGCGAGCGAGGACGACCCCCCGGAGCGTCCGACCAGCGTCGTCTCGCCGAACCGCTGGGCCAGCGATTGCATCTCGGTCGCCGTCACCGGAAAGCCGTGCGCCGTGATCCACTCCGGGCTCATCTTCGAGTTGATCGCGAAGAACTGCCCCGGCGGGAGGGACGCCGCTGCGATCATCGCCATGATCGCGACGAAGCTCTCGAGCAGCATGCTGCCGTAGCCGACCATGCGGGCGTCGGTCTCTCTCGTCAGGAGGCGCGGCGTCGTGCCGCTCGCGACGAGGGCGTGGAATCCCGAGATCGCGCCGCAGGCGATGTTGATGAAGCAGAACGGAAAGATCTTGCCGCCGAAGAACGGCCCCGTGCCGTCCGCGAAGATCGACACCGCCGGCAGCTTCAGCTCCGGGCGCACCAGCGCGATCCCCACCGCCAGGAGGAACACCGTCCCCAGCTTCACGAACGTCGAGAGGTAGTCGCGCGGCGTCAGCAAGAGCCACATCGGGAGGATCGACGCCGCGAGGCCGTAGAGGATCACCGCGAGCGCGAGCGGAAGCCGCGCGAGCGTGAAAGCCGGGGCGAGGCTCGGGCTCTGGGCCACGGCGTGGCCCAAGACGAGGGCCACGCCGAGGAGCGCCAGGCCGATCCCGGTCGCGACGAGGACGCCGCGGTTCGCTCGGCCGCGCATGACGAGTCCCATCAGCATCGCGATCGGGATCGTCGCCGACACGGTGAACAGCCCCCACGGGCTCTCGGCCAGAAGGTTGACGACGACGAGGGCCAGCACCGCGATCAGGATGACGATGATCAACACCATGCCGGCCGTCCCCGCGAAAGCGCCCAAGCGTCCGAGGCTGTCGTGCGCGAGCTTGGCGAGGGAGCGGCCGTCGCGGCGCAACGAGAGCGCCAGGACGACGAAGTCCTGGACGGCGCCGCCCAGCACGACCCCCGCCAGGATCCAGATCGTTCCAGGCAGGTAGCCGAACTGGGCGGCCAGCGTCGGACCCAAGAGAGGCCCCGGCCCCGCGATCGCGGCGAAGTGATGGCCGAAGACCACCCACCGGTTGGTCGGGACGAAGTCCCGCCCGTCGTCCAGCCTCACGGCGGGCGTGGTCCGCCGGTCGTCGAGGGCGAGCACCTTCGCGGCGAGGAACTTCGAGTAGAAGCGATAGGCGATCGCGTAGGCGCAGACTGCGGCGACCAAGAGGTGCGCGGCCGAGACGGGCTCGCCCCGAACAACGGCCACGACGGCGAACGACACCGCCCCCGCGACCGCCACCAAGAGCCAGACGAGCGCGCGCCATCCGGGCATGGGCCCGGATTCTACGGCCTGGGTTGCTCCACGGTGGACCGGAAACTATGTTCCGCCCCGATTACGAATCCGAAGCTCGGAACGGCTCGGGGGGAGCGATGCGGTACGACACCAGCCACGATGGAATCCGCGAGGCCCGCGAATCCGGTCGGGGGGCCGGCGAAGGGGGTTCGTTCCTGGTCGACGGCCAGGGGACGATCGTCGGCTTCGACGGAGGGATGGAGCGCCTCACCGGATGGACGGCGGCCGACGTCGTCGGCCGCTCCGCGTCGATCTCCATCCTGGTCGACGACGCGTTCATCCCCGCTTCGGGCCACGACACTGCCGAGATCGCGCTCCTGACGCGCGACGGCATCGTGCTCGACGTCGAGGCCTCGCTGGTTCGCAACGACGGGACCGGAGACCGGTACACGGTCTCCGTCCTGCGCGTCGTGTCGCGCAACGACGTCGGCCGCATCGCTCCCACCGCAGGCCGGGATCCGCTCACCGGGCTCGCGACACGCGAGAGCTTTCTCGAGCGGATCGGCGTCGAGCTGCGATCGGCCGCCGCGTCGGCCCGTCCATTGGCCCTGGTCGTCGCGGACGTCGATCATCTGCGAAAGGTCGCCGACACGCGCGGCCGCGATGCCGCCGCCATGGTGCTCCGCAAGCTCGCGGGTATCCTTCGCGCGACGGTGCGCGAGGACGATCTGGTCGCCCGATTCGGCGACGACGACTTCGCCGTCATCCTGAGTGGCCTGGGACGCGGAAGCGCGCGCCAGGTCGCCGCGCGCCTGCGGTCCACCGTCGAGCGGTTCCGTTTCACCTCGACCTGGGACGAAGGGGCGTCGTTCTTCGTGACGCTGAGCCTCGGCGCCGCGTCCTACCCGACCGACGCCGACAACGAGATCGACCTCCTGACCCGCGCGAAGGAGGCGCTCGACGAGGCGCGCTCGCTCGGCCGCAACCGGGTCTGGTGCTACATGCGCCGGCCGCGGGTCCCGCTGCGGACGCCCGTCTACCTCGAGGGCAGCTCCCCGGTTCTCGTCGGCTACACGCAGGACCTCTCGCCGTCGGGGCTGTTCGTCTCGACCCCGGCGCCGATCGACGTCGGCATGCGCTGCGCCCTATCGTTCCCGCTCCCCACGGCGCAGGGAAACGTCCACGTCATCGGCCGCGTCGTGCGCACCGTGCCGCTCGCCGCTCCCGCCCCGACCGCGGTCCGTGCCCCAGGGATGGGCGTCGAGTTCGAGCGGTTCGGCCCCGAAGACCGGCACGCGATCGAGGCGTACCTTTACGAGAACGAAGCGCGAACGCTCCGGCCCGAGGGACGGACCTTCAGCGTCTAGCGGAGGCTTCGGCCTCCGGACCCAGGATCGGCCCGGCCGCATACCGATCGAAGAGCCGCCCCCACGGCGTGCCGGTGCGCCATTCCTCGAACACCTTTCGGTCCTTGAGCGGCCACCGGTAGTAGTCGTGGTAGGTCTCGGACCCAAGGATGAAAACGTTCACCAGAGGCGTCCTGAAAAACAGCTTCTGGAACTTCTTGAGCGGCGAGAACCAGAGCAGATCGCCAACCAAGGACGCTCCGTTGTCTCCGACCTCGAACCCCCACGACTCGCTCGCGGCGCCGGCGTCGCCGACGATCTCGATCTCCTTGGGATCGCCGGTCCCGAGCCCGTCCTCATGGGCGACGCGGATGTACTCGATCGACATCGGGTCGAACCCCATCATTTTCGCCGCCACGGCGTCGATCGCCGTCTGGTCGCCCGAGGCCAACATCACGTTCTTGACCTCGGGAAACATCGTACGCGGCCCAGGGCCGTTCCCTGCCGTCGTGCCGTCCATGACGGCGAAGATCCCCGTGTGAATTTCTTTCTGGATCGCGAGGAGATCGACCAGCGTCCGGTGGATCCAGGAGTGCGTGTAGTGCCGGTGGTTGTGGAGGAGCCCGCCGAACGCGTTCTTCATCGCTCCCGTCGTCGTCGTGTAGATGTGGCACTTGACCGTCGGCAGGTGGACGATGTTCTTTCCGAAGAAGAAGTCGGGGACGTGGATCCCCTCGGGGAAGATCTGGTCGAGCACGTGCATCTTCGCTTTCGGCTTGAAGGGCACCCACGTCATGTCGCCGTCTCGGAAGTTGTAGAGAACCGGAATGCCGTACGCCTTGAGCACCGGCACGTAGTGATTCAGGTCCTCGCCCTTGAACGCATCGGTGACGACCGTCTGGTTTTGCACGCAGACCAGATCGGTGAGCCCCGCGCCGCGCAGCGTCCGAATCGTCCCCTCGAGCTGCCAGGGCGTGGTATTCGCCGCGGGAAATGGGAAGTGCCAGGAGATATTGTCCTTGAGGATCGTCTTCGATCCCCTGGCCAGTGCTGCGCTCAATCCGGCGAGCTCGCAGAGTCTGTCGACCTGCTCGAGGATTCTCTCCGGCTGGACCCTGAGAACGGCAACCTTCGACTTCATGGCGCCTCGCTGGGGGGACAGGTACCTTTTTTCGCTGCAAAGCGGTATCCGGGGAGCTTTGCAAGAAAAAAGGTACCTGTCCCCCCGACAAATTGCTATGAGTCGGGAGGAGCGGACTCCTTGAAGAACGGGCGGAGGGAATCGAGAACGCGACCGGCGCTGCGGATTCGTTCCCACTGAGCAAACGTCAGCTCACGGTTAGGCGCGTTCTCTTCACCACCCAAGCGGACCCGCTCGTCGAAGAAGCGCTCGCAGGCGGTCAGACACGCGTTCAAGCGGGGGAGCCAGACCTCGTCCTCGAGCTTCGGAGCGTGGCCGCCGCGCAGGAGGTCGGTCAGCGAGTCGAGCGAGCGCTCGAGCGGGCGGATGATCTCGTTGCGGGCGAGCAGCCAGTCGTAGCGCGGGTCGCGGTCCTCGGGAACCGGGCCCGCGATGATCGGGTCCTTGCTCGTGCGCAGATGGTCGACGCTGTGGATCGCCTCCGACAGCCGGTTGAGGTAGCGCTGGGTCGGAACGTCGGGAGGAGCGCCCGTCGCCCCGAGCCGGTCGCGCACGCCCTCGGCGTACTTGAGAAAATCGATCTGCCAGCTGCACGCGTCGGGCGGGCCGTCGGTTTTCGCGAGGATCGCGGCGCGGAAGTCCTCGACCGCCTCGTACACGTGCGCGATCTCCAGGGAGGCACCCTGGGGAGCGTCCCGGCGCAGGGCCCACGCCGGCGGTGGAGGCGGGGGAGGCGGCGGCGGGTGAAGAATCGCCTCGCGCTTCGCGACGACCTCGGGGGAATCGGGCGCCGTCACGCGCAGGCGGCCCGACGCCTCGCCGCGCGCGGGAAGCGCCTTGATCGTCAGCTTCCACTGCGTCCCGGTCGCGATCGTCGCCGGATCGACGGGCAGCTCGAGGCGCTGGGGCGATGGGCCGGAGCGGTGGGCGCGCGAGACGTGGCCCGGACCTTCGAGGCCGAAGAAGAGTAGGCGGCCTCCGCTCCAGCTGACGTCGATCGTCACGGTGCCGGCGTATTGGACGGGGAACGGCAAATCGAACGTCCCCTCGCGGCCGTCGGGGACGGAGAAGGTGTAGTCCCACGACTCGGCGAGAGCCGGGCTCGCCGCGCAAAGGGCGGCCAGCGCGAGCGAGCGAAGCCGGGCGTGCATCGCCCTGAATATAATTCCCGGCTTCGAAGGAGCCACAAGCACCTCATGAGCGCGCCCCAGCTGCGGATCGGCACGTCGTCCTGGTCGTCGAACGATTGGCGCGGCTCGATTTATCCGGAACGGGCGGACCCGGGGAGCTTCCTCGCCCACTACGCCGTCCACTTCGACACGGTCGAGTGCGACGCGACCTTTTACCGCACTCCAACGGCGAGCACCGTAGACGGCTGGCGTGAGAGGACGCCCCCGGGATTCCTGTTCTCGGCCAAGCTCCCCCAGGAGATCACGCACGAGAAGGGGCTCGTCGACTGCGCGGACGCGTTGCGCGAGTTCGTGACCGTGATGGAGCGGATGGGCGACAAGCTCGGACCGATCTTGGCGCAGTTCGCCTACATCGCGAAGGGGAGGGACGCCAAGGAGCACGCGACGGGGGACGCATTCCGCGAGCGGCTGGCCGCGTTTCTCGACCTCTGGCCGGAGGAGCGCATGCTGGCCGTCGAGGTGCGAAACGCGAGCTGGATCGCCCCTCCGCTGATCGATCTCCTTCGCAAACGAGGGGTGATCCTCGCCATCACCGCGTACTACACGATGCCCCAGCCCGAGAGGCTCTTCTCGGGGCCGAATCCGCTGACGGCCGATCTGGTGTACGCCCGGTTCATCGGCGACCACAAGAAGATGGACGCGCTCGTCGGGACTCTGAAAGCCGAAGGGAAGCGCACCGGCGACTGGAGCGCGCTCGCCGTCGACCGCACAGCCGAGATGAAGCGCTGGGCGGCGACCCTGAAGCCGCGCGTGCGCGGTCCGGTCTTGGCCTACTTCAACAACCACTATGCTGGATTCGCGCCGGATTCCGCCCGGCTCTTCCGCGATCTGTGGGATCAAGTCCCCTCTTGAACCTCCGTCCATGATCCACATCGACAAGATCCAGCGTCGCTTCGGGCCGCGCGTTCTGTTCGAGAACCTCTCGTGGCTGATTCCGCGCGAGGCGCGATGCGGTCTCGTCGGGCCGAACGGGGCGGGGAAGACGACGCTCCTGCGCATCCTGGTGGGAGACGACGCGCCCGACGCCGGGGCGATCCACACCGCCGGAGCGGTCCGCGTCGGCTACCTCCCGCAAGAGGTCGAAACGGTGGGCGGCGGGAGCGTGCTGGCGACCGTGCTCGACGGCTTCGCGGAGATCCGCGAGATGGAGGAGCGGCTCGAGGCCTTCGAGGAGAAGCTCGCGACCCTGCGCCCGGGCGACCCGGAGCTCGACAAGGCGACGAGCGCGTACGGAGAGCTGCGGCACCGGTTCGAGACGATGGGAGGGGACCGGGTCGAGGGACGGGCGCGGGCGATCCTGTCGGGCCTGGGCGTTCCGGAGGCGCGGTTCCACGAGCCCCTGAAGATCCTCTCCGGGGGATGGCGCATGCGGGTCGCGCTCGCGCGGCTTCTCTTGGCCGCGCCCGACCTCTTGCTGCTCGACGAGCCGACGAACCACCTCGATCTCGATGCGATCGACTGGCTCGAGCGGTTCCTCGAGGGGTGGGAGGGAGCCTTCATCGTCGTCTCCCACGACCGCTACTTCCTCAACCGCATGGTCAAGGAGATCGCCGAGCTGGACCGCGGGAAGCTGACGGAGTTCCCCGGCGCTTACGACGACTACCTCCTCGCGAGGGAGGAGCGCCGGGAGGCCCAGGTGGAAGCGGCGAAGCACCAGGCGAAGGAGATCGCGCGCGTCGAGAGGTTCATCGAGCGGTTCCGGTACAAGAACACCAAGGCGAAGCAGGTCCAGTCGAGGATCAAGACGCTCGACAAGCTGGAGAGGATCGAGGCTCCGAGCAGGTCGAAGAAGGTCCGTTTCGGATTCCCGCCGGCGCCGCGGTCCGGGGACGTCGTCGTGCGTGCGCAGCACGTGCGCAAGGGGTACGGCGAGGCCGTGGTCTTCACGACGCTGGACTTGCTTCTGCGCCGTGGGGACCGCGTCGCGCTCGTCGGCCCGAACGGGGCGGGGAAGTCGACGCTGCTGAAGCTGCTCTCGGGGATGCTCGTCCCGGAGGCCGGATCGCTCGATCTCGGACACAACGTAACGGTCCAGTACTACGCGCAGCATCAGCTCGAGGCGCTCGTTCCCCAGGACACGGTCCTCGAGACGCTGGAGCGCGTCGCGGAGCCGGGCTCACGCCCGCGGCTGCGAACTCTCTTGGGGTCGTTCCTGTTCTCGGGGGACGAGGTCGACAAAAGGGTCGCGGTGCTCTCGGGGGGCGAGAAGGCCCGTCTGGCGCTCGCGCGGATGCTGATCCGGCCGTCGAACCTGTTGCTGCTCGACGAGCCGACGAACCACCTCGACCTCGCCAGCCGCGAGGTCCTCGAAGAGGCGCTCGACGAGTACGAGGGTACGCTCGTCGTGATCTCACACGACCGCTATTTCATCAACCGAATCGCGACGTCGATCGCCGAGGTCGGCGGCGGGCGCGCGGAGCTGTTCCCGGGGGACTACGACACCTATCTCGAGCGGCACGCGCAAGAGCCCGAGGCCCCGCCCGTGCGCGAGGAGCCGGGCGCCCGCGACCGGAAGCGGGACGCGCGCCGCTCCGAGGCCGAGGAGCGCAACCGGAAATATCGCGAGCGTAGGGCGCACGAAGATCGCATCCGCCCGATCGAGGAAGAGATCCAGCGTTTGGAGGCGCGCCAGAAGGAGATCGACGCTCTCCAAGCCGATCCCTCCGCCTACCGCGACCCAGAGCGCTCCAAAAGCCTCGGCCGCGAGCGCGCGGAGATCGCGTCCCGCCTCGACCTCTTGTACGGGCGGTGGGAAGATCTGGCGAAATAATTCGGGACATTCTGCTTTTTCCTTCGAATACGAATGCACCCCTTTTTCTTGCAAAGCTCCCCGGATACCGCTTTGCAAAAAAACAGGGGTGCATTCGTATTCGAAGGAAAAAGCAGAATGTCCCGAATTATTTGCGGCGAGACTCCGTCTCCCGCTTTTCGAGGAAGTCAGCGAGGTAGCCCTCCTGCTCGCCCCAAACTTGTTGGAGGATCAAGAGAGCGCCGGCGAGGTCGCCCTTCTCGAGGGCGTCGAGCACAGGCGTGAAGCCCGCCGGGGCCGCTTTGCCGGTGGCGGCGAACGCTTCGAGCCAGACCGGCATGTAGCGGAGGCCCGAGAGGATGATGCCGCGGATCATGGCGACGAGGTACGGGCGGCGCGCGGGGGCGAGGATCGCCTCGTGGAAGTCGGCGTAGAGGCGGACCCGTGCGAGCGGATCGCGCGCCTTCTCCATGCGCTGAACGATCGCGCGTGCCTTGGCGATCGTCGCCGGCTTCATGTTCGGCCAGGCCTGGCGCATCCCTTGGGCCGCCAGCGCCGAGCGCACCTCCGACATCTCGCGCATCTCCTTGCTCGAGATCGGGCGCACGCGCGCGCCGCGATTCGGCAGGAACTCGACCAGCCCCTCCGAGGCCAGCGTGTGCAGCGCCTCGCGCAGCGGGATGACGCTGCAGCCCAGCGTCGCGGCCAGCTCTTCTTGCCGGAGCTTCACGCCGGCCGGGTAGCGGCCGCGGAGGATCGCCTCGCGGATCGCGTTCGCCAGCCGCGGCGCGGACGGCGAGCGCTTCGAAGATCGCGGCGCACCGGCCATCAGATCTTCCGGCTGCGCTCGAGGATCTTCTTCAAGTCCTCGACCGTCTTGTTCCGCCGCGCGTTCGACAGCCCGAGGATTTCCTGCAGGGCGTCGCCGATGTGCGGAATGTACTTCTCGATGTACGACCGCTTCTTCTCTTCGTCGGCGACGCGCCGGCGGTGCCGCACGTACGCGCCCAGGCGACGCCCCGCCTCCATCAGACCGAGGCGCAGCTCCTTGAGGATCTCGGGGTAGGAGGCGACCGCCTCCTTCGACTCCGACGTGAAGGGCACCCAGACCGAGGCGATGTGGACCGAGACGACCAGCGGTCCGGTCGGCAACGCGCCCTTCGATTGCATCAGTCCGTACGAGCGCCAATCGATGGAGAGCGCCGCCTTGGTGATCGCGCACGCCGCCTGCTGGTATTGCAGGGGAACGCGGTTCGCGAAGCGGTAGAGCTCCATCAACTCCTCGGCGGGAAGCTGGCCGCCGTAGGCGACGCCCACCTCGACCTGGAACGGGTTGCCGCGGTAGACGGAGGGGGGTCGCGTGACGGCGGTCGCAAAGTCGCACGGGACGCGCGCCTGCAGCCCCTTGGCGAGAAGCTCCTCGCCGATCGGCGAGAGGCACGCGGTCGGCGGCGCCATGATCTTGACCTTCGGGATCGCGCGGAAGATCAGCTCCACCTGAGCCGCCGACACCCGACGCGGATCGGCGTCGCTCTTGACGCCGGCGGTCCTGCAGATCTCCCCGGCGACCGCGGAGCTGACGCGAGAGAAATCGGAGGAGAGCATCGTCGCGATCGAGCGCGACGACGTGTCCTTCATCATCCGCAGCAGGATCCCCAGCTCGACGCCGTACGGGTGCGGCTTGATCTCCTTCGACTCGACCGGAAGATCCTTCGCCACCCGCTCGAAGGCGCGGACGTCCTCCTTAGGCGCGACGAAGCGCAGCGTGACGTGAGGGTTGGCGAGGGCGGTCTGCTCGATGTAGTCGTCGACCGAGCGGCGTCCCTTCTTGTAGGTCGCCTCCATCTCGATCTCGACGCGCGTCCCCTGGTCCTTGTCCCACGGGACCTCGACGTCCTTGTGGACGACCGGCGCGTTCTTCTGCGTGTCGATCGCGATCTCGAACAGGTGCGCCGGCTGCCTCTTCCCCGTCTTCGACGTGATCCGGACGGGCTTCCCCGTCGTCAGCACGCCGTACATGCCGGCCGCGGAGATCCCGATCCCTTGCTGGCCGCGCTGCTGCTTCAGGCGATGGAATTTCGAGCCGTAGAGCAGCTTCCCGAAGATCTTCGGGATCTGCTGCCGCACGATGCCGGGGCCGTTGTCCTCGACGGCGATCCGGAACCGCTCCTCGCCGACTTCCTGGATCTCGACGATCAGCTCGGGGAGGATGCCGGCTTCCTCGCACGCGTCGAGCGAGTTGTCGACCGCCTCCTTGATCGCGGTGAGCAGCGCCTTTTGCGGGTTGTCGAAGCCGAGCAGGTGCCGGTTCTTGGTGAAGAACTCGGAGATCGAGATCTCGCGCTGGCGCGCCGCCATCGAGTGGGCGTCCTCGCGCGCGGGCTTGGGCTTCGGCTCGGACCTGGATCGGGTCTTCATCCGGGGCTTGGGCTTCGCCGCGAGCGCGCGCGGCTCGGAATCGAAGAGGCCGAGCTGGGCCGTCCGCGCGGTCACGACGTTTCTCTTCGGCATGCGGGGGCGCATTGTACCAACGCGGACAGAGCGGACAGTGTGGACGCCGAGCGGACGACGAAGGCGCGGAGCGTCGCGCTCGCACACGTGGCATCGCACTTGCGGTGGATGCGCTTGCGGCAGGGGGCCAGTCTCCCGGCCGCCGGCGAAGGGAACGGGACCCCCGGAGCCGGTGGAATCGTACGCCGCCAGGTGGGGGCCGGGGTTCTTTCGAGGAGGCAGCCCCGGCCCACACCCGTTCCTTTCTATAATCCGCCCCCATGGCGCAGGGATCGGGCGATCTTCCTCCGTTCGGCGGCGACGAGGCTGCGTGCTCCTTCGAGAAGGCGCGCGTCGCGATCCTCCCCGTACCGTACGAGGCGACGGTGTCGTACGGCGGCGGAACGGCGCACGGACCAGCGGCGATCCTCCGCGCGTCGACGCAGGTGGAGCTCTACGACGAGCAACTGAAGCGGGAGCCGTTCCGTGCCGGCATCCACACCGAGCCGATGCTCGACGCGTCCGGCACCACCGAGCAGGTCGTGCGCCGCATCGAAGCGCGGTTCGGCGCGCTGATGGACGCGGGGAAGTGGGTCGTCATGCTCGGTGGGGAGCACGCGATCACCCCCGGCGGCGTCGCGGCCGCGTCGAAGAGGCATCGCGGGCTCCATCTGGTGCAGCTCGACGCCCACGCCGACCTGCGACAGGACTACCAGGGCGATCGCTGGTCGCACGCCTGCGCGATGGCCCGCTGTCTCGATCTCGGCGTTCCCCTGACCGCGATCGGCATCCGCAATTACTGCATCGAGGAGGCGCGCTGGATCGAGAAGGGAATTCCGGGCTACCGCATCCTCCACGCCTGGGAGATGGAGAGCGAGAGCTGGATCGAGCGCGCGCTTTCGGGACTGGACGGGAAGCCGGTTTATCTCACCCTCGACGTCGACTACTTCGATCCCGCGATCATCCCTCCGACCGGCACCCCCGAGCCGGGCGGTGGCGCCTGGTGGCCGACGCTGCGCTTCCTTGCGCAGCTCATGACACGCAGCAACGTCGTCGCCTGCGACGTCGTCGAGCTCGCCCCGTCACCGGGCCTTCACCACGCCGACTTCACCATCGCGCGCTTGGTCTACAAGCTCGTTGGAATGCGCTGGAGCTAATCCGGGACATTCTGCTTTTCTCGGAAAAGGGGACGGGCCCCGTTTTCGGTTCGCTCCGCTCGCGATCGCTCACGTGCTCTGAAAACGGGGCCTGTCCCCTTTTCCGAGAAAAGCAGAATGTCCCGGATTAGCTCCGAGCCCACTTCAAGATCTCGGGGATGGTCGGGCGCTTGCCGTACATGAGGATGCCGATGCGGAAGACCTTGGCGGCGCCGCGGAAGACGAGGACCGTCGAGCCGAGCAGCAGCGCGAGGGAGAGAGCGACCTGCCAGAGGGGGACTGAGCCGACCGACAGGCGCGTGAACATGATCATCGGCGCGAATGGCGGGATCATCGACATGATCACCGCGGCGATGTGATCGGGATTGCGGATGAAGAAGAACGTCATGATGTAAGGGATCATCAGCGACATCGTCAGCGGCTGCTGCATGTTCTGCGCCTCCTGCTCGGAGTTGCACACCGCGCCGACCGCCGCGAAGAGCGCGGTGTAGAAGAAGTAGCCGAGCAGGAAGAAGACCACGAAGTACGCGAGCTTGGCCGGCGCCAGCGCATCCTGGATCCACGCCATGTCGCCACCGCTCAGCTTGACGGCGACCACGATGCGCAGCACCCCCGCGGTCAGCATGTAAATGACCATCTGCGTCAGCCCGACGAGCCCGATCCCCAGGATCTTTCCGGTCATCAGCTCGTTGGGCGTCACCGACCCCAAGAGCACCTCCATGACGCGCGTCGATTTCTCCTCGAGAACGCCTCGGAGCATCGCGATCCCGTAAAGCAGGAGCGACATGAACAGGAGGATGACGAAGCCGAACGTCGCGAAGATCGCCTCGCCGAACCCCTTCTTGATCGCCTCTCCCCCCTCGGTCTCCTGGAGTGTCTCGAGGTCGATCTTCTTGGTCAGCTGCTTCAGGACGGTTTGGTCGATCCCGAGCTGGCTCTTCTTGAGCCGTTGCGCCACCACGGCGTCGTGCAGCGCGCTCTGGATCTCGAGCGTCGCGCCGATGTCGGAGACGCTGAGGCCGAAGAACTTGAAATTGTCGTCCGCCTCTTGGTCGGGACCGATCGTCACGATCCCCCAGAGGTCCTTCGTCATGACCCGGTGCTTCAGCGCCTTGTGGGTCTCGTCGAGCGTCCCGGACAGCGGAACGTTTTCCACCACCCACTTGGCCTGCCCGTCCTTCAGCTTCTCGACCGAAAGCTTCTCGACGACCGTGGGGGCGATCGCTCCCGTGGCGTCGACCAGCGCGATCTTTCGCTGCTTGTCGGTCGAGACACCCGCAAGGAATGCCGACCCGAGGATCAGACCGCCCATCAGGATCGGGAAAACCGCGGTGCCGATCCAGAACGACTTCTTGGTGACGCGCTCGCGGTACTCGCGCCTTATGACCATCAGGATGTTATGCATCGCCGACCCTCTCGAGCACCGGCGTCGCCGTCGCGCCGACCTTCTCGATGAAGATGTTGTGAAGCGTCGGGGCGACCAGCTCGAATTTGGTCACGCGGAGGCGCCCCGCCACCGCGCGGAACAGCGCTTGCGGGTCGGCGCCCTGCTCCAGCCGGATCTCGGAGTACGAGCCGTAGCCGTCCACGCGCGCGACCCCCGGCACTCCCGAAAGGAACGCGCCGTCCCCTTCGTACTCGATCAGCACCGAGTTCTTGCCGAACCCTTCCTTGACCTTGGCGAGCGGCCCGGAGAGCACGAGCTTCCCCTTGTTGATGAGCGCGATCTCCTTGCAGAGGCGCTCGGCCGTTTCCATCTGGTGCGTCGAGAAGACGATCGTCGTCCCTTCCCGATTGGTCTCGAGGATCGTGTCCTTGAAGAGGTTCTGGTTGACCGGGTCCATCCCCGAGAACGGCTCGTCGAGGATCAGGATCGGCGGCTTCCCGAGCACGGCGGCGGCGAACTGGATCTTCTGCTGCATCCCCTTCGACAGCTCCTCGATCTTCTTCGTCCCCCAGTCGGCGATGTCGAGGCGCTCCAGCCATCCCTGAGCTTCCTTCCGGGCGTTGGGGGGAGCCGAGCCGGTCAGCGACCCGAGGAACTCGAGCATGTCGAGCACCTTCATCTTCTTGTAGAGGCCGCGCTCCTCGGGGAGATACCCGACGCTGTGCCGGACATGCTCCTGCGACGTGCCGCCCATGACGGTGATCGTCCCTGAGTCGGGACGAATGATGTCCATGATCATGCGGATCGTCGTGGACTTTCCGGCGCCGTTCGGGCCGAGCAGCCCGAAGATCTCCCCCTTCGGAATGTCGAGCGAGATGCCGTCCACGGCCCGGAAGCCGTCGAATTCCTTGACCACATCGCGCAGGGCGATGGCGCTGTCCATGGGTGAACCCTCCTCCTCGCCGTCGCCGAGTATACGGGTTCCGGCCGAGCGGGTTTTGAAGGCCCCGCTTGACCCTGCCCGGACGCCCCGATACCTTGAACGTAACGATGATTACCGGCTTCAACACCGACGTCGACTACGAGGGGCGGATCTTCCACGTCCAGACGGAGGACAAAGGGACCGACAACCCCGTCGTCGAGAGCCTGGTGTACACCGGCGGGGAGATCATCACCTCCCGGAAGTCGTCCTACGGCGATCTCCTCAAGACGTCGGGGTTCAACGGGGAGGAGCTGACGCGGCGGATGGAATCGCAGCACCAGGCGATCATCCGAGAGATCCTCTCCGGCCGTTTCGATCCCGACGGCCCGCGGCCGTTCGGCTACAACATCGTCACCAACCGCAGCCTCGACGAGGTCGTGCTCGACTTCCTCTCGCGCGAGGTGGGCCTCGAGCAGATCCGCCTGGAGATGACCGAGCAGCTGACGTTCGTCGAGGGGAGCGAGCCCACGCTCAATCTGCGCGTCATCGCCGAAGCCTCCGACCGCCCCGTCGCCGGTGCCAAGGTCACCGTGAAGCTGATCTCCACGCGCGAGAAGCCCAAGCAGATCTTCTCCGGAACGACCGCTCAAGACGGGCGGGTCGAGGCGAAATTCGAGATCCCGAAGACGCCCGGCGCCAACACCGCGATCCTCTTCCAGGCCGAAGCCGCGGGGAACAACGCCGAGATCAAGCAGCTCGTGATGAAGGCCGGCGCGCCCGTGCCGCCGCCCACCGAGATCCCTCGAGCCGAGGCATAATTCGGGACATTCTGCTTTTTCCTTCAAATACGAAATGCGCCCCTATTTTTTTGCAAAGCGGTATCCGGGGAGCTTTGCGGAAAATAGGGGCGCATTTCGTATTTGAAGGAAAAAGCAGAATGTCCCGAATTAGCTCTTGCGCGCGCGGGCGATCTCGCGCTCGACGTCTTTCTTGGCGATCGCCTCGCGCTTGTCGTACGCCTTCTTGCCCTTGGCGAGCGCGAGCTCGACCTTGATGCGGCCGTTCTTGAGGTAGAGGCGCAACGGGATCAGCGTGATGCCGGTCGCCTCGGTAGCGCGGCCGATCTTCCGGATCTCGCGCGCGTTGAGCAGGAGCTTGCGCGTGCGCACCGGGTCGACGTTCTCCCGGTGGCCGGGGTCGTACGGGGAGACGTGAGCGTTGTAGAGGAAGACCTCGCCCTCGACGACCTTGGCGTAGCCGTCCTTGACGTTGGCGCGCCCGGAGCGGATCGATTTCACCTCGGTCCCGGTGAGGACGATGCCCGCCTCGTACCGGTCGAGCAGGTGGAATTCGTGCGACGCGGCGCGGTTCCGCGCGAGCACCGCCTCTTCGTTCGCGTCCTTCCCCTTGCTCCCGGCCATTGCTTCCTTCTTGCCAACGCCACGCTGGACGTATAGTACACGCCGTATGGACGTCGTCGGTATCCGCCTGGGCGCCACCCCGCGTGCCCGCCACTGTGACCCCTCGGGCCTCCCGCTCGAGGTCGGCGAGTCCTGCCTCGTCGACACCGAGCACGGCCCGCAGTTCGGCACCGTCGTCGCGCCGATCATCAGCAACCCGTACTACAAGCCCGGCGCGAGGCTGCCGCGCGTGCTGAGGCGAGCGAGCCGCGACGACGAGGAATCGTACGCGCGAAAGATCGCCGCCGAACAGGACGCGCGAGCGTTCTGCCTGACCCAGATCGACGAGCGCAAGCTCCCGTTGAAGCTCGGCCACGTCGACCGCCAGCTCGACGGGCGGAGGATGACGTTCTATTTCACCTCCGAAGGGCGCATCGATTTCCGGGACCTCGTCCGCGACCTCTCGACTCGCTTCAACTCTCGGATCGAGATGCGTCAGATCGGGGACCGCGAGGACGCCGGCATGAAAGGGGGCTGCGGCCCCTGCGGCAAACAGCTCTGCTGTTCGACCTTCCTCAAGGGGTTCGAGCCGATCTCGATCAAGATGGCGAAAGCGCAGGGGCTCTCGCTCAACCCGTCGAAGATCTCCGGCATGTGCGGCCGCCTGATGTGCTGCCTCAAGTACGAGTACGACCCGGATACGAAAGCGCCGAAGAAGGCCGGCGGCGGATGCGCCGGCTGCTCGATCAAGCGCGGACCAGGCCCCGTTCCACCAGCCGCCTCCACACCTCCGGTCTCTTGAGGCCGAGCGCCTTCGCGGCGCGCTTCAACGCTTCTCTCGAGTCCCCGTTCGAGGCGGCCAAGGCACTCTCCCAGGCGCCCGTCAACGTGTCCTGCGCGGCCGGCTTTTCGCCGGTTCCCGCGTCGTAGCCGGCGACGGCGATCGCGATCTCACCCTTGACCTCGCCCTTCCCCAGCCGACCCAGGATCTCCCGCGCGCTCCCGCGCAGGATCGTCTCGTGGATCTTCGTCAGCTCGCGGCCGAGCACGAGCGTGCGCGCTCCCAGCACCTCCGCGGCGTCCTCGAGCGCATCGCGCACCCGGTGCGGCGCCTCGTAGACGACGACCGTGCGCCGCTCCTCGAGGAGCGCGCGCAGCCGCTTTCGCCGCTCCCCCTTGCGGGCCGGCAGGAACCCGTCGAAGACGAACCGGTCGGCGGGGAGCCCCGCCGCCGAGAGGAGCGCCACGACGGCCGACGGGCCGGGGATCGGGGAGACGCGGATCCCCGCATCGTGCGCCGCCGCGACGAGAAGCGCGCCCGGATCGGAGACGCTCGGCGTCCCGCCGTCGGAGACCAGCGCGACGGCCTCCCCACGCTCGAGCACCGCGAGCACCTGGGCGAGCTTCTCGCGCTCGCTGAATTTGTGCACGGCGAGAAGAGGGACGGCGAGGCCGCAACGGGCGAGGAGCTTCGACGTGCGCCGCGTGTCCTCGCAGGCGATCAGAGCCGCTCCGGCCAAGGCTTGGCGCGCGCGCGGGGAGAGATCGTCGAGGTTCCCCAGCGGCGTCGCGACGACGTGAAGGATTCCGGGCACGGCGGGTCAGCGCGCGGCGACGAATTCGGCGCGGAAGTGGGCGTGCACCGTGCTCTCGATGTGCACGAAGAGAAACGACGGGTCGGGGATGCCGAAGTCCGCCCATCCGACGTCGAATCTCCCTTCCGCGCTGATCCGGTCCTCGCGCACCGTCAGCGACGCCACCATCGTCTGAGCGCGAGACTTTCCGCGGATCGTCAGGCGGCCGGAGAGGGAGCCGGGGAGCGAGCCGTCCGGGCGCGGCGGGCCGGAGGCGACGAATCTCTCCGGCTCGAAGACGATGCCCGGATAGGTCGCAACGGCGAGCGTCTTCTCGTGCATCGTCGCGTCGCGCCGGTCGCTCCCCGTGACGAGCGAGGCCGTATCGACCGTGATCCTTCCCGAGAGCTTCAGCGTGCTGTCGCTCTCGGGATCGACGGTGACCTGTCCCTCGAGCTTCCTGGTCGTCCCGTGCACGGTGTGCATCGTCGCCTTGAGGTCGAAGCCGGCCTCCGCCGCGGCCGGGTCGATCCTGTACGCCGCACCCTGCACGAGCGTTGCGGCCAGGAGCAGGGATGCGACCACAGCGGAGCCTCCGGCTAGGTCTTCCAGTCTCGAGGGTAGCGGAAATCCCAGCCGATCGAGCGAGTCGAGACCTTGGCGATCACCGGCAGCTTCCGCTTGAAATGCGTGCGGACGATCAGCTGCCGCACGCGCATCACCGTCGCCCGCCGGAAACCCTTCGCGACGACGGTCTCGGGGCTGACCCGCGCGTCGACCAGGAGGGCCAGGATCCGATCGAGCTCCTCGTAGGTCACTTGGAGGTCCGACTCGTCGGTCTGCTCGGGCCAGAGGTCGGCCGACGGCGCCTTCGCCAGGATCCCCTTCGGCACGGAGAGCGCGCGCGCCAGCTCGCGCACCTGCGTCTTGTAGAGATCGCCCAGAGGGTTGAGCGCCGAGGCGAGGTCGCCGTGGATCGTGCCGTAGCCGAGGAGCAGCTCGGACTTGTTGCTCGTTCCCAAGACGAGCGCATCGTGCTCGACCGATCGGTCGTAAAGGACCAGCATGCGCACGCGCGCCATGACGTTCCCGAGGCGGCGCCGGCCGACGTTCCCCGCCTTCGCGGCGAACACGTCGACGAGCTCCGAGATCTCGAACCGCTCCGCGACGATCCCCAGCGCGCCGACGACAGATTCGGCATCGCTGGTCGAGGAAGGGCTGCTCGTGCGATACGGCATCAGCACGCCGACGACGCCGGAGGGGCCGAGCGCGCGCACCGCGAGATAGGCCGCGAGCGCGGAGTCGATCCCCCCCGAAAGCCCGACGACGACGCGGCGCAGGCCGGTCCGCTCGACCTCCGTCTTCACGAATCCTTCGAGAATGCGCACGGTCGCGGGGACGTCGAGCGACAGGTCGGGCTCGCCGGGCGCCGAGGCGGGGAACGAGCGCAGACGCCCTTTCACCGACGTCCTCGCGGCGCATCGCCCGGAGGGAGCTGGAACCGCTCTTGGCGCAGGCGGGCGGTCTCGCGGTGGACCAGCTCGAGATTCTCGTCGCGGAGCAGGGGGTACGCGGCGCGCGCACGGCGAAGGACCTCGGCGTCCAGCTCGGCGACGGCGACTCCCGTCTCGAGCGCGGGAAGCTCCGCGAGCGTCCGCCCGAACGGGTCGAAGGCGATCGACCCGCCGCCGAAGTTCAGCCCGTCTTCGTAGCCGACCCGGTTGACGTAGACGACGAACGACGTCTGGAACTGCGCGGTCGTGCGCAAGAGGTCCTGCCAGACGCGGACGCTCGTGATCCCGCGCCCAGGCTTCGCGCCGCGCGTCGGGCCGCACGAGGTGACGAAGACGATCTCCGCGCCATCCTGCACGACGATCCACGAGCAGGCGGGGTGCCAGACGTCCTCGCAGATCAGGATTCCCGCCGGCCCCTTCGGCGTCTGGAAAGCGCGCACCTTGTCGCCGGGCGCGAAGTCGCGCCCCTCTTCGAACATGCCGTAGGTCGGGAGGTAGATCTTCCGGTGGACGTGGACGATCTTCCCCTTCGAGACGTAGGCGGCCGCGTTGTGGAACTTGTGGCCCGGGGCCTCCTCGACGAAACCGACCAAAAGGTCGAGCGCTCCCGCGGCTCGCGTCAGGCTCCTGAGCGCCGCCGCTGTCGTCGGGATCGCGACCTCGGGGACCTGGTCGCGCAGGATGTAGCCCGTCAGCGAAAGCTCGGGGAAGACGACGACCCCGGCTTTCTCGCGCTTGGCGAGGCGGATGGCATCCCGGTGGAGGTCGAGGTTGGCTTCGAGGTCGCCGAGCTTCGGGGCGATCTGGGCGAGCGCGACGCGGACGGTCTGCATCAAGCCCTCTTCGATGCGGCCGATCCTGGGTGCCGGCCCTTTCGAGAACCCGGCACGGTAGCACACGCCGTTTCGAAAATACCGCGTCACATCGGCACGTCCTGCCCCCTTGGCGGACAAATGCGTCATAACGGCCGATTTGAAGAAGGGGGATTTGGCTGCCTGGATTGCTTTTCCGGGGCGGCGATCTCAACAAAAAAGGCATCGATAGAGGCTTTATCGGGGACGGAGAAACTATTGGATGAATTCCGTAGAAGTGGCGCGTTTCTTTCATAAGAGGAAGGGCGACTGAACCAAGCTTCACCGTGGGAGACGTCATGCCGCGCAAGCCGATGATGTTGGAAGAGCCGATCGAGTTCGATCCCGCCGTTCAGACCGAGGCCGACGCGGTCCGGGCGGAGATCGCCGAGGCGCAGAGGGCGGCCCGCCGCAAGGGGAAGGACAAGCCCTCGGGTGACGGGGACCGTCCGACCGCCGCGATCCTCCCGATCTATCTCCGCGAGATGGGCGCGACACCGCTGATCGACGAGCACAAAGAGGTCTCTTTGGCGCGCGAGCTGCAGGAAGCGCGCGAGGGGCTCGCGCGTATCGCCCTGCGCCTCCCGGCCTACGTGAAGGAGTACGTTCTCGAGGGTGACTTCGACGGCCCGAAGCGCGGGCGCGAGTGGCCGCTCGACGACCTGCTCACGTTCTACGGAAAGCTCAACCGGTACGCGCGGGAGCATCACGACGCCAAGGCGCAGGCCGGGATCAAGACGGCGCGCGAGCACAAGAAGCACGTCGACCACGCGCGCGATGCCCTGATTCTGGCGAACCTCCGACTCGTGGTCCACATCGCGAAGAAGTACCTGAACCACGGCATCTCCTTCATGGACCTGATCCAGGAGGGGAACATCGGGCTGATGAAGGCCGTCGAGAAGTTCGAGTACGAGCGCGGCAACAAGTTCTCGACGTACGCCTACTGGTGGATCAAGCAGGCGATCGAGCGCGCGATCGCGGACAAGGCGCGGATCATCCGCATCCCGGTCCACGTCAACGAGAAGATCAAGAAGATCGCCCGCGTGGCCCGCGAGCTGGGGGAGACGCTCGGCCGCAAGCCGACCCCGCAGGAGATCGCGAAGAAGCTGCGGATGCCGGTCGCGAAGGTCGAGGAGATCCTGGGCGTCGTTCAGGAGCCGCAGGCCCTCGAGGATCTCTCGGCGGATGACGACGCGCCGGGCTTGCTCCGGTTCGTCGCCGATCCGAACGCGGTGTCGCCGCTCGAGCGCACCGTCGACCGCGAGCTTCGCGAGAAGATCGAATCGACCCTCCGCGTGCTGAACCCGCGCGAGGAGGAGATCGTCCGCCTCCGCTTCGGGATCGGCCGCGACATGCCGTACACCTTGGAGGAGATCGGCCGTGTGATGGGCCTCTCCCGCGAGCGCGTCCGGCAGATCGAGGCGAGCGCGTTGAAGAAGATCCAGGCGGCGCAGGAGTGCAAGGACCTGCGCGAGTTCTTGGCCTAGCCGGAATACCCTGAGCAGTGATCGCTGAGGGCCGGGGAAACCCGGCCCTTGTTATTAGCGGCGGTGCGATCCGCGGTTGCCGTGGCTGCCGCTCCAGTGGTCGACCGACGAATGCGGCGGCATCGAGCAGCGGTTGTACCCGTGCCAGCCGTAGGCCCCGCTGTACGCCTGATGGACGTTGTTCCACCAGGTCGACATCGGATACCCGAGGCCGAGCGCGGCGTAGTACCCGTACCCGTGGGCGTACGCATCCGAGCGGTCCGCCGCGATATCGACGGCACGCGTATTCAATTCGTACGAACGATCGGCCTCGATCCGGGCGTACTGGCGATCGAGGAACTGCTCCACCCAGGTCCAATCCGCCGGCGTCGATTTGTCGACCGGCTCCGACGGCCTCGGCGGCACCGGCCCGAACATCCGGTTGAGATCTTCACTGGTGTAAAGCGGGACTCTGGACGCGTCATCCGCTACCGCGACACCCAC
>JACXTT010003133.1_pt1 | contig 25793 bp, 17 predicted proteins | sample 9270951 | NCBI WGS metagenome assembly JACXTT01 (sample SAMN15532306, study PRJNA645909) | rock metagenome | isolation source: weathered quartz diorite | place: Puerto Rico | collected 2017-06-21
AGGCGCCGCGCGGCTGAGCTTCGGCGGCCCGCGCCGGCTGCCAGCGGCTGCCGTCGGCAGCGGTCAGCGGCGCCGACGATTCCTTGAAGGCCTGCGGCACGGCGATGGCGGGCTGCTTGAATACTGGCGCGGCGCAGGCCGACAGCACGGCTGCGGCCAGCAGCGCGGCGCTGCTGCGTTTGAAGATAATGTGCGCGTTCATATTACAGACCTTCCAGTGTAGGTGTTGCCATTGGCGCGACGACGCGCTTGCGTTCCAGGCGCTTGGCCAGGGTGCGCATCAGGACATAGAAAACCGGCGTGAGGAACAGGCCGAAGAAGGTCACGCCCAGCATGCCGCCGAACACCGCCACGCCCATGGCATGACGCATCTCCGAGCCAGGACCGCTGGAAAACACCAGCGGCAGCACGCCCATGATGAAAGCGATCGAGGTCATCAGGATCGGCCGCAGGCGCAGCCGGCTCGACTCGAGCGCCGCCTCGACGATGGAACGGCCATGGTCTTCCAGTTCGCGAGCGAATTCGACGATCAGGATGGCGTTTTTCGAGGCCAGCCCCACCAGCACGAACAGGGCGATCTGGGTAAACACATTGTTGTCGCCGCCGGTCAGCTTGACCCCGATGAGGGCGCACAGGATCGACATCGGCACGATCAGGATCACCGCCAGCGGCAGGGTCCAGCTCTCGTACTGGGCCGCCAGCACCAGAAACACCAGCAGCACGCACAGGGGGAACACGTAGAACATGGTGTTACCGGCCAGGATGTCCTGGTAGGCCAGGTCGGTGAACTCGTAAGCGATCCCCTTCGGCAGCACCTCCCTGGCGATCTTCTCGATGGCCGCCTGCGCCTGGCCCGAGGAATACCCGGGCGCAGGGCCGCCGTTCAAGTCGGCGGCGACGTAGGCGTTGTAGCGCTGCACCCGTTCCGGCCCGTAGCTGTCGGTGACCTGCATCAGCGAGGACAGCGGAATCATGTCGCCCTTGCCGCTGCGGACCTTCAGGTTGGTCAGATCCTCGACGTGAGAGCGGAACTGGGCATCGGCCTGGACCCGCACCTGGTAGGTGCGGCCGAACTGATTGAAATCGTTGACGTACACCGAACCGAGATTCACTTGCAAGGTCTGGTAAATGGTCTGCAGCGGCACGCCGAGCTGCTTGGCCTTGTCGCGGTCGATATCGGCGAACACCTGCGGCACATTGATCTGAAAGCCCGAGAACACCCCGGGCAGTTCAGGCGCCTTGCGGGCACGAGCCTGCAGTTCCTGGGTGGCCTTGTACAGGGCGTCGTAACCGAGGTTGCCGCGGTCTTCGATCATCAGCTTGAAGCCGCCCAGGGTGCCCAGGCCGTTGACCGGCGCCGGCGGCACCACCAGCGTGAATGCGTCTTCGATCGACGACATGCGCTTGTTCAGATCGGCTGCGATCGAGGTCGCCGACAAATCCTTGGAGGTGCGTTCCTCGAAACCCTTCAGATTGTTGAACTGGATGCCGGCGCTTGGGGAAGCGGTGAAATCGTTGACCGATAGGCCGGGGAATTGCACGGCGACGCGCACGCCGGGTGCTTCGGCGCCGATCTTGCCCATGCGGTGAATCACATTGTCGGTGCGGTCGAGCGTGGCCGCGTCGGGCAACTGGGCAATGTCGATCAGGTATCCCTTGTCCTGCAGCGGCACGAAGCCGGCCGGCACCACCTTGAACATCAGCGCCGCGCTGGCGGCCAGCAGGACATACACGCCCACCGACAGACTCTTGCGGCGCAACGTGCCTTTGACGCCGCTTTCGTAGTTGGTCGATGCGCGCCCGAAAAAGCGGTTGAAGGCGGCGAAGAAGCGGCCGAACACGGCGTCGATGCCGCGCGTCAGAACGTCTTTCGGACCGTCGTGGGGACGCAGCAGCACCGCTGACAGGGCCGGCGCCAGGGTCAGGGAGCTGAACGCCGAGATCACCGTGGAAATGGCGATGGTCAACGCGAACTGTTTGTAGAACTGGCCGGACAGGCCGGGCACGAAGGCAATCGGCACGAACACGGCGCATAGCACCAGGGCGATGGCGATGATCGGACCGCTCACTTCCTTCATGGCCTGCACGGTGGCGTCGCGCGGCGACAAGCCGTTGGCGATATTGCGTTCGACGTTTTCCACCACCACGATGGCGTCGTCGACGACGATGCCGATCGCCAGCACGAGGCCGAACAGGGTCAGCGTGTTGATCGAAAAGCCGAAGCCGAGCATCACCGCGAAGGTGCCGACGATCGACACCGGCACCGCCAGCAGCGGGATCAGCGAAGCGCGCCAGGTTTGCAGGAACACGATCACCACCAGCACCACCAGGGCGATCGCTTCGAACAGGGTGTGCACCACCGCTTCGATCGACTGGTGGACAAAGCGGGTGGTGTCGTAGGCGATGGTGTACTGCAGGCCGGGCGGGAAGTCGCCTTTCAGCTGTTCCATTTTCGCACGCACGTCGTCGGCCAGTTGCAGGGCGTTGGCGTTGGGCGCTTCGCGGATGACGATGGCCACCGCCGGTTTGTTATCCAACAAGGCGCGCAGATTGTAGGCGTCGGCGCCCAGCTCAATGCGCGCCACGTCCTTAAGGCGGGTCAGCGCGCCGTCGGCGCCGGTGCGTACGATTATATTGCCGAATTCCTCGGGTGTCTGCAGCCGGCCCTGGGTCTTGACCGACAGCTGGAACTGGCTGTTCTTCGAGGGAGAAGCGCCCAGTGCGCCGCCGGCCACCTGCACGTTCTGCTCGCGGATGGCGTCGGTGACGTCGGCGGTGGTCAGATTGCGGGCGGCGATCTTGTGCGGATCGAGCCAGATCCGCATGGCGTAGTCGCCCGAACCGAACAGGTCGACCGCGCCCATGCCTTCGACGCGGGCCAGCTGGTCCTTGATGTTGAGCACCGCATAGTTGCGCAGGTACTGCTCGTCGTACTTGTCGTCGGGCGAGGTCAGGTGCACCACCATGGTCAGCGCGGCGGTCGACTTGATGGCGGTGACGCCGATCTGGCGCACCTCCTCCGGCAGGTGCGGCAAGGCGCGCTGGACCCGGTTCTGCACGTCGCTCTCGGCCTGCTCGACCCTGGTGCCGATTTTAAACGTCACCGTCAGGATCAGGTTGCCGTCGGCGGTCGACTGCGAGGACATGTAGAGCATGTTGTCGACGCCGTTGATCTGCTGCTCGAGCGGCGTGGCGACGGTTTCGGCGATGACCTTGGAGTCGGCGCCCGGATACTGGGCGCGCACCACCACGGCCGGCGGCACCACATCGGGGTATTCGGCGATCGGCAGCTTGACCAGGGCGATCAGGCCGGCGACGAAGATGATGATCGACAGGACCGCCGCGAAGATCGGTTTGTCGATAAAAAATCTCGAGAATTTCATGATGATTATCCCTTCGAAGCGGTGACCGTCGCCGACGTCGCGGCGGCTGCCTTGACGTCGTGCGTGGTGGCGGCCTTGGCGGCGGCCTTGGCGTCGGACTTGATATCGGCCGGCGCTTCCGGATTGAAATCCATCGCCACCATGTGCGGCGCCAGCGGTGCGCCAGGCTGCACGCGCGGCAGACCGTTGACGACGATGACTTCGCCGCCCTTCAAGCCGCTGCGGACCACGCGCAGGCTGCCGGCGACCGGGCCGAGCGTGACCTGGCGGTATTCGGCTTTGCTGTCGGCATTGACGACGTAGACGAACTTGCGGTTCTGGTCGGTGCCGACGGCGCGCTCGTTGATCAGTACCGCAGGCGCGGCCGCCGCGCCGCTCCCCTGCAGTTGCACACGGGCGAACAGCCCCGGCGCCAGCGTCTTGTCGGCATTGTCGAACACGGCGCGCAGGCGCACGCCGCCGGTTTGCGCGTCGAGCTGGTTGTCGACGAATTCGAGCTTGCCTTCGTGCGGATAGCCCTGTTCGTTGGCCAGGCCGACTTTGACGAGCACGGTTTGCCCTTTTCGGGCGGCGGCGCCGACGCGCAGGAAGGTCGCTTCGTCGCCGTCGAAACTGGCGTAGATACGGGCGTCGGAGACGATTGCGGTCAGAGTGGCGCTGGGATCGACCAGGTTACCCAGGGTGATGTCGGCTTTGCCAATGCGGCCGTCGATGGGCGCGGTGACGCGGGTGTAGGCCAGGTTGAGGCGGGCATTTTCGGCCTGCGCCTCGGCGGCGCGGGCATTGGCGTCGAGTTCCTTCATGTTCGATGCGCTGGAGTCCAGTTCGCGTTGGGGAATGGCTTTATCGGCCAGCAGCTTTTCGGCACGCGCCAGTTCGATACGCGCCAGGTCGATTTTCGCGCGGGCGGCAGCGGCAGCGGCGGCGGCGCGATTGAGTTCAGCTTGAAACGGCCGTGGATCGATCACAAACAGCAAGTCGCCCTTTTTGACCAGGCCACCCTCCTTGAAATTGACGGCGGTGATAAAGCCGCCCACGCGGGCACGGATGTCGACCCGTTCGATCGCTTCCATGCGGCCGGAAAACTCCTGGGTCTCGGTGATCGATTGCTCGAGCACGGTGGCGGCCGAAATCGTCGCACCTGGCGCGGCGGCTTCCTGTGGCTTGCCGCTAACCGGTCCGCAGCCAGACAGGCTGGCTGCGAACAGGCCGGTCAGGGCCAGCGCGGCGATGAATGGGCGGGTGTGGGTTCTTAAGTGGAATACAGGTTTCATGTGGTTCTCTCTTGTAGTATGGATTTTATTGACTAGACGAAAGCTGTTACCCCGCAAGCGACCGCCAACGATTTTTACGACTGACTCGACATCTTTTTTACGACTCTGCACTTGGTGCTACCCCGATGCAGCGCGGGATGAATTTTTTAGAAGCGCGCCAGAAATGCGTTGGCCGCTTCAAGAACATCGGGCAAGGCGGCGTCCGCGCCGTCATCGCCCGAGGTCATGCGGCTCAGGCGCCGCGTGACGGTGGCGACGCCGCTCGCTTCGAGGCGCGCGGCATACTGTTCGGCTTCGTCGCGCAACGGATCGCCTTCTACGGAAACGATCAGCGCCGGCGCCAGGTGCCGCAAGCGGCTTGACTGCAAGGGCGAGGCGTAGGGGTGCATGCGGTCGGCGGCCTGCGGCAAATAGCAGCGGTAGGCGGTTTCGCAGTGGTGCGGCATGCCGACCCGCATCGACGTGCTGCTCAGACTCGCGTCGAGCATCGGGGTGATCAGGATCTGGCCGGCGATGGCCGGCCCGCGGCGGTCGTGCGCCATCAGATTGGCCACCGTCGCCAGGTTGGCGCCCGCCTCGACCCCGCCGACCAGCAGGCGCTTGCCGTTCCAGCCGATGGCGGCACGTTCGGCTTTTGCCCACAACAGCACGGCGTGGGCATCTTCGATGGCGGCTGGAAATGCGCCGGCCGCCGCCAGCGTATAGCGCGGCGCCAGGATCAAGGTGCCGGGATTGCCGGAAACCAGAGCGCGCAACAGCGCGTCCGCCTGGTGCAGCCGATCCGCAGCGAATCCGCCGCCATGGAAAAACACCAGCAATGTGTGGTGGCGCGCCGCCGTTGGCAGCGCACTGTATAGATATGCGGGCAACATCGCGGCGCCGCCCTGTACCAGGACCTCGCGCGCAGCGACATCGTGGCCTTTGTGTAGTGGGGCATTCATTGCCGCCTCGCAGCGGGAGCGGGATCGACGCGCACCATCGACACCGGCTGCACGTCGCCGCGCACTAGGCGCTCGAGTTGCGCGTAGCCCGGCGCAGCCGGCGCGGCGGCGCGGCCGTAGTCGCCCGATACCACCAGCGCCAGCGGCGCGGCCACGCACGCCGAAAGCAGTGCTGCCTGTGTGAGTCGATTCAGAATGCGCATGATTGCCGCCTCCATGTGATTGTTGAAGCAAGCGCCAGGCGCTTGACGTGCATCGGCTAAAGGCGGGAACCCGGTGGTTCCCGCCTTGTCCCCTTAAACGTTTGCCTGCGGGTAGTGCAATTCGAACGACGCGCGGTGCTGGTTAACGAACGCCTCGACGGTGGTCAAGGGACGGCCGATGATCTCGGTGCCGGTGCTGTCGGTACCTGCCAGCAATCCTTCTTGCTGATCGATGGTGACCGCTTCGAAATGCTTGCGCATGGCGGTCTGATCCTGCAGGCCGAAGGCTTCCAGGAATACCGACACGGTGACGTGCTCGTACGGCAAGGATTTGCCGAGCACGCGACCGACTTCGGCGGCCAACTCTTCATGGCTGTATTCGACCGGGCCATGCAGCGCGAGCGCCTTGCCGGCCCACTTGGCCGGGTGTTCCATGATGCCGGCGATGATTTCGCCCGTGTCCTGGGCGGCCAGTGGCGCAAAGCGGTTGGCTTTGTTGTATGGCATCAGGTAACGGCCGTAACGAATCTGCGGCGCGATGTAGAGCAGCCACTCAGCAAAAAAGGTCACGCGCAGATGGACGGACGGGATGCCGGTCCAGTCGAAGATTTGTTCGCTCAGCCAGTGGTTCTGGGTCGCCTTGCTGCGTGCATAAGGGCGCGACTGCTTGTGCGACATGTTGACGATCAATTCGAGATTTTGCTCCTTCGCCGCTTGGGCAAAGATCACGGCGCACTCGACCAGACCCTCTTGCACCGGGTAGCAGAAATACGCCATCTGCATGCCGTCCATGGCCAGACGCATGTCGCGCAGGCTGGCCATGTCGCCGATCACGACTTCAGCGCCCAAGTCGCGCAATTTCTGAGCGCGACCATCGTCACGGCGCACCAGGGCGCGTACCCGAAAACCTTTCTTCAGCAGGTTGGCGACGGCGGGACGACCGGTGTCGCCTGCGGCGGCGGTGATCAAAACAGATTTCATGGCATTGCTCCTAAGTTGGGGGAATTCCGGGCAGCCAGCGAGGTGTGCTAGTGCTCGGTTAAATGCAATATTAATTGTTGCATTTACCGAAGTCAAGAACATTTGCGCGAGCGAGGCGGTTCGAAAGCCGGCCTGCGCTATGAAACTCGGGGGAAAATTATTTTGCCGCGCGCCGCCGGTGACGGCGGCGCGGGAGGGGAAACCGTGACCGGGTGGTCAGGGCCGGGTATCGATAAACGCCGGCAAGGTCATGGCATTTGCCGCCACCAGTGCCAGGCGGGGGAAACTGTCGCCGTCTACGCTGGTGAGCAAGGGATTCTCGATTGCGCTCTGGTAGGCGACGACTGCCATCACATCGGCATGCCCCAGGGCATCTCCCGCCAGCCACGGCCCCTGCGCGCGCGCCTCGATGGCGGCGAGGCCGTCGAGCATCTGCTGCGCGTAATACAGCGCGCGGCGCGGCACCGGCATGCCGGGCTGGGGCAGCTCGCGGAACATGTGGATGTGCTTGCTGTAGATTTCCTGCGCCATCTCCGCATGGTAAAGCGCAAGGCGGCGCTCGGCGCCTGCAGGCGGCAGCAGGCTGTTGTCAGGTCCTGCCAGTTCGTACAGGTAGTCGATGATGGCGCTGCTGTCGACCAGGGCCTCGCCGTCGTCGAGCATCAGGGCCGGTACCTTGACCATCGGACTGTACTGGCGAATCGCCTCGCGCCAGGCTTGGCCGGTCCAGTCCAGGTGTTCGAAGGGAAGATCGAGCAGTTTCAGGGTGATACCCACCCGGCGCGTGTAGCCCGATCCCCAGGGTCCTATCAGTTTCATCATCTCAGCTCCAGTGGCAAATGGCGGGCACAGGAGGCGCCCGGAATTTGATTATATTCGACATCTAACAGAGCGGCGCAAAGCTGCAGAACGTCGCGATTAATGCTGGATCCGGATAAGTCAAAGCCCAAACCGATGGCTACCGCGAACACCGTGCCGGCCCGATACTAGGTTCTCAGCTTCACCACCACAAGCGAATCGAACGCAGCCGGTGGTCCGGCCTTCCCTGTTTTCATTTAACTTTTTAAAGGAATCATCATGAACAAAGTACTCATCTCAGGCGCCACCGGCGACACCGGCCGTGCCGCCGTCAAGGAATCGCTGGCCCTCGGCCTGCGAGTGCGCGCCCTGGTGCGCAAGCTCGATGCCCGCTCCGACGCCCTGGCGCAACTGGGCGCCGAAGTAGTCGTCGGCGACATCCTCGACCTCAACTCGATCAGCGCCGCCATGGAAGGCGTCGACGCCGCCTATTTCGTCTACCCGGTGGCACCCGGCCAGATCCAGGCCACTGCCTATTTTGCCCAGGCCGCCAAGGAAAACGGCGTCAAGGCCGTGCTCAATCTGTCCCAGCGCTCGGCCAACCGCGAGTCGGAAAGCGATTCCTGCCGCGATACCTTCCTGGGTGAAGAAATTTTCAACTGGTCCGGCGTACCGGTAATTCACCTGCGCCCCACCTATTTCCTCGAATGGCTCAGCTACCCGTGGCAGCTGCCCTTCCTGCAACAGGGCATCCTGCGCATGCCGACCGGCAAAGGCCGTCACTCGCCGATCGCCGCCGCCGACCAGGGCCGCGCCATTGCCGCCATCCTGAAGAACCCGCAGCCGCATATCGGCAAGACCATCAATCTGTCCGGTCCCGTCGAAATGGACCATGAACAGATGGCAGCTGAACTCAGCGAAGCTCTCGGCCGCAAGATCGTCTACCAGGACTTGCCGATCGACGAATACATCGCCTCGATCGAAGCGATGGGTGTGCCAGCCTATATCGCGCAGCACCTGCGCGGCGCGATGGCCGATTACCACGTGGGCCGCATGGCCGGTGCCGACAACAATGTGGAAACCCTGACGGGTCGCCGCTCGATGACGGTGGGAGAATACGCCAAGGCGCACATCGACATTCTCAACGCCCCCGCCGCCTGAATGCCGGCATAAGGGCTTTCCCTCGCCGGGCTTGATGCATGGTAGGATTAATCCTCCATTGGCATCAATCCTTGCGAAAGGGAAAGCGGTGACGGACGTCCAGACTTTTAAACTGTATTCGCGCGTGGCGCGCCTGGGCAGCTTCTCGGCTGCCGCGCGCGAATGCGGCCTGGCGCAGTCCCAGGTATCGCGCATGATCGCCGAACTGGAAGCGCGCCTCGGCGCGCGTTTGCTGGCCCGCACCACGCGCGCGGTGGTGCCCACCGAAGCAGGTGCGGAATTTTTGGCCCGCATCGAGGCCATCCTGGCCGCGCTGGAGGATGCGGAAAATAGCATCCGCGAAACGGGGGAGTTGCGCGGCACCTTGCGCATTGCCATGCCCTCCACGCTGGCTATCCGGGTAGTGCTGCCGAGACTGCCCACCTTCACCGAACAACATCCTCAATTGCAGATCGACGTACTGCTCGACGACCGCCGCCAGGACATGGTGCGCGAAGCGGTCGATGTCGGCATTCGAGTCGGCCCCCTGCCCGACCTGGCCGGAACCGCACGTCTGATCGGCACCATGCAGCGGGTGGTGGTGGCTGCGCCTGCTTATCTGTCTCGCCACGGCACCCCCGCGCTGCCCGAGGATCTGAGCGGACACCGCATTGTCGGCGGGCCAGCCGGCGCCCAACCCACTTCATGGCAGTTCGAACGCGACGGCCGACAGACCATGGTCGATGTGCATCCCCAGGTGAGCGTCAACGACACCTCCGGTGCCATCGCCGCCGCCGTGGCTGGTCTGGGCATCGTCTCCAGCACGTCCTGGGCCTGCCGCGCCGAAATCAATAGCGGCGCCCTGTCGCGCCTGCTGCCCGAGTGGGCCATGGTTGACCTGCCGGTACACGCCTACTTCCCCAACGGCCGCGCCACCCGCATGGCGGCGCGCGCATTCGTCACCTTCATCGAAGCGGAAATCGCTGCAGGCTGAAGCGCAGCACTGATGCTGTTCCAGGATAAGTGTTAGCCCGTTCCAACGGCTACCGCTCTTCCCGTGCGCAGGCAATACTGAGTCCAGTTCCACAGCAATCACATCTCAGTTTAGCCTACCCATCGAAAGGATCACCATTATGAACATCCAGAACGCCACCGTCCTCGTCACCGGCGCCAACCGCGGCATCGGCCATGCCTTCGTCAACGAACTGCTGGCCCGCGGCGCCGCCAGGATCTATGTGGCGGCCCGCGACACCGCCGCCCTGCGCGAACTGCTGCAGGCAGGTGGCGCGCGCCTGGTGCAACTGCCGCTCGACATCACCGACCAGGACCAGGTGGCCGCAGCCGCACTGGTCGCCGATGACATCACCCTACTGATCAACAACGCCGGCTACGCCAGCTTCGACGGCGCCCTTTCCGCACCCGGCGTCGAACTGGCGCGCCGCGAAATGGACGTCAATTATTTCGGCACACTGGCAATTACCCGCGCCTTTGCCCCGGTGCTGGCCAAACAGGGCGGCGCCATTGTCAACATGCTTTCGATGCTGGCCCTGGTGACCTTGCCGATGGCCGGCACCTACTCGGCCTCGAAAGCGGCGGCGCTGTCGCTCACGCGCAGCACCCGCGCCGAACTGGCGGCCCAGGGCACACAAGTAGTCGGCGTGCTTGCCGTGCAAACCGAGACCTCGATGGGCGCCAGTCTGCCTGAGCCACGCATGACGCCGCAGGAAGTGGTGAACGATGCACTCGACGCCGTCGAAGCCGGTGTCAACGCAGAAGTGGTGGCCGGCGAACAAACGCGCGCCATCCACGCCGCTTTCCTGGCCGACCCACAGGGCCTGCAAGCGAAGATGTCTACCCGCCTGCCGCAACGCGCCGCCGGCCAGATCTGACACCACCACGCAAGGAGACGGTCATGCACTTCATCGACACCTTGGCGGCGAGAAATGCCGACTACGCCGCCACCGCCTTCCCCGGCGGCCTCAAAATCCTGCCCTCGCAGCGCACCCTGATCCTCGGCTGTGTTGATCCGCGCGTCGATCCGCAGGATATTTTCAAATTGGCAGCGGGCGAAGCGGCCATCATCCGCAACGTCGGCGGGCGGGTCAACCCGGCGCTGCTGCAAACCATGGACATACTGCGCACGGTTTCGAAAGTGGGCGGCGAAGCCATCGGCAGCGGCTGGAACTTCGTGGTGCTGCACCATACCAAGTGTGGTATCAATGGCTGCTATCATCATGCGCCAGCCTTGCTGGCCGACTACATGGGAGTGACCGAAGGCGAGTCGCTTGACGCTCTGGCGATCACGGACCCCTACGCGGCGGTCGCCATCGACGTCGCCGTCCTCAAGGCCAATCGGAAGTTCGCCGACGACCTGACCCTGACGGGCATGGTCTACGACGTCGATACGGGCAAGGTGGAAATCGTCGTGCCGGCCGAAGCCATCGGCAAGCGCGCCTGACGATTCACGCGGCGGCGGCCTTCGCTTCGGCCTGGTGCACGCCGTCGAGCAGGTCGCGCAAGGTCATTGAGGCCAGTTTTTCTTCGACGCCCGCCGCTGCTTGCTGCAGCACGCCGTTCATGCCGTCCTTGATATTGACGCTGACGACACAGCTGTCCTGCACGGGATAGCCGTGTATCGAGAACACAGGCGCCGCTTCGCTGGCCCGGTAAATCTCCAGCAAGCTGATTTGTTCCGGCGGTCGCGCCAGTGTGCAGCTGCCCGTGACCCCGCGGGTAGCGATCAGCAGGCCGGCCTTGGCCAGGCGGGTCACGGTCTTGCGCACAAAGGTAGGATTGGCTTGCACGCTGTCGGCCAGCTCGCGCGAAGTCGCGGAACCGCCGTTGCGGTAGGCCAGCACCGTGAGGATGTGAGAAGCGACGGCGAATTGAACGTTGTTGACTGACATGGCTGCTGCGAAGATGAAGAAGTGGTCATCTTACCGAAAAATTGTGCGGCGGGCGGGCAAGACCGCTTAGTGAGACTCTGGATTCGATCTTGCGCCTGCGCCAAACGCGACAGGTTCCGGTTAGCAGGCCATTTTCAGTTGTATCAGAGGGTGGGATTCGCATCGTCACTAAACCACCAATAACCCCGGGCTTCTAGCCGTGCTGTCCTATCACCATACCCTCACCTATACCCTAACCGGACAGTGCGATGATGGCGCTAACAACGTCTCACAACGCCTTGAAGTTGCATAACGCCAATAACTACACGCGCGATGCCGCGCTAGCGTCTGGCACCGGTCAAGGCAGCGTGCGCCCGATCAACAGGCAAGTAGAACTGTCAGGCTCCTATCGCGTGCTCATTTCTTTGCTTTCAGATCCAGAGTGTATTTTTCCTTTCTCCAATATCTTTTTTAGCGGCGAAAATCCCGTTCGCCAGCTCGCGAAGCTTCGAATCCGTAATGTTCGCGAGTTCACTTGTCAGAATTGCGACGGAGTAATGGGAAATCCTTGCACGCATATATGCCACGTCGACTGCTGTCACTTGGCTAAGAACCAACCACATCGATACAAAAAACACTGCACTGCTCCCTGCAAGATTAGCTGTGCTGGTTCCCTTGTTGACGTACATCTTCCATATGAAGAAAAGCATCAGGATCGCATCTTCGCGCTCATAATGAGTGCTATGAATGCTCAATTTTCGCGAAAAAGATGTGGTCTGTGGAATAGGTGTTCAGATAAATCAACCCGAACATGACCACGGTGCCAACGACGATAGTCTAAGCGAATGTCGCGTATATCATTATTGCCATTGCATGATCTTCATGGGCGGCTGAAAATCCAGCATTGAAAATCTCGTTCTAACCAGATCAATAAAAACCGACGCCGGGAAGAAATCTCTAGCACTTGAAGTCTTTTCAGTGAATCCTCAGGCTGCTGCCGCGCCAATCCGGCGACACGCTTCGGCACAGTGTCGGCAGGCGGCAGCGCAGTCTTGGCAGTGCTGTGCTTGATGCTTGGCGCACTCATCACCGCATGCTTGGCACACCGAGGCGCAAAGTTGGCACAGCGCCCCAGCGAAATCACTTCCCCTGGACATAAAGGGCGGCAGCCGTGCGGCAGATCTGGGCGCAATCCGTGTCGAGCGCGACGCAACGCGCCATCATCTTAATATCGTCTTCATGTAAGCAGGCTGCCGAGCAAATGTCGCATGCGTCAGCACAAGCGTTGCAGGCTGCGATACACGATTGATACTGTTGTTGCATGATGTTCTCCTTGGGTCGCGAATACCTCTCAGACCGTCGCCCTTTAATTCGCACGAATGGATAAAGCAGCCCACGTTTTGATGGCCGTGTTCAAAATTGACGGGCCCGGCCTCCAGATTGTAGTCCTACATCAGGGGACGCCGAGCACCGTATCCATGCAGGATCGTTTTTCGGTTCGTCAGTCACTCAGATCGAGACCGTGTTTGCAGGATCGCCTAATTCCATGGCGCACGTACTTTTGCGTGAAGACATATGGTCCCAGGAGCTCATCTTCCGACTCGTCGTTCACGGAAGGGCGGCATTAATAATCGTGCGGTCATGATCGGGATCCTGTTCTTGCTAAAGACCGGATACCGTGGGGAATATGTACCGTGTGAACTCGGCTGCGGCATCGGCACCACAGGCTGGCGTCGGCTTCACGAGAGGACGCAAACAGGCGTGTGGCAGCGTGTTCACGAGACAGTTTTGGGCCGCCTCCGTGAGCATAACCGCACACTTGGGATCGCGCCAGCGTTGACGCTGCAGGTGCGCCGGCCGTTGCTGGCGGCACCATATTCTGGTGAATCAGCGAACGTTATCTCTTGTAGCTCCGCTCTCGGGCGCGCAGTTACATAATTCTAGTCTGCTGTTTCCACTTGTGGAAGCAATATCAGCCATTAAAGGGCTGTCGGGCCGTGTGCGTATAAGCCCATGCAAGTCGCAGGTTTATCGGGCGTACGCCTCACGAGCACATCGGTCCTGGCTGCGTCGACTCGGCATCTCGGCACGAATTGCACGCTATTGCGTTGAGTCCTGCGAAAGACCCGGACGATGACGTTGCGTCGTTGAGCGAATTCTTCGATAGCTTCCACGCTTCCGAAGACGGTGCATTTGGCATGAGCAAAGAGCGCCTACCCGTTCAAAGACTTTTTCCAAAACCTCTCTGTGTAATCGCGTGGCGATGCTTTTCTGAATTAACTCCCCTGTCGCTATCCGACTACGACGCAACCTTTAGCTCCGTCAGCATCCTCTGAAGAACCAGTCTCAAATTTAGAGCACAGAAATCCAACGTTGCTGTGTCGAAAGTCTACTTTATCGCTAGGGGCAGGACCACAAATATCCGAAGGCTCCGCAATTTCAGCTGCGGTTGAGCGACGCCGTTGGCCATCACTTCAACATCACTTCCTGTCATCGTCTTGCGGTTACATTCGCTAATCCATAATTTCCGTTTATTCCGCGTTGGTCCGGTCAGCATCATGGAATTTTGCGACCACAAGTCACATGCTGAGGCGCATGTTCCGGTAGCGGAGGAGTAGGTCTCACCAGGAAGCGCAGATAATATGGGAATGGACAACAATCGTGTGGTAATAAAGTTTCGCTTTGCTCTATCATTTGCGCATGTCAAGAGACGCCATGATTTATACATTCACATCGACGGAGCTGGGCGCTTGCCGGCTTCAGCGCATCACCTCAGGAAGACGTGGATTTTCCGCTCCAAAATTGTTCATCCTTAGCACGGTGGACCAGCGGAAAACCAAACGCCGGACCTATCGCTTCGTCGATAAGGTGATTGCGGGAATCGATCCAGCTCAGCTGAGCGACGCCACGCTGAGTCGTATTGCCGTTGCGCAGTTTCTAGCATGCGTCATCAACTGCGAAAACGCGCTGATTGAAACTCTCGATATCAACATAGCGCCTTTCACTGGCATCGTTTTAAACGAAGCCGGTGGCGAAATGCGACATGCGGTCATCCCCGAAATTTACAAGCGCCAACCACATCACGTTCGGACAAATCAGAACATCGCTGGCGAACCGGTATCGCCAGTCAGGTAAAGTTAGCTTGAACGGGCCACGCGCGTCACAAGTTAGCAGCACATGAGTCTTTTCGTCGAGTCGGGCATGTCCGCTACGCAGCCAAGCGCCTTCCGAGGTCAAGTTTGCTAAGCTAGGAGTAAGCGTTCAAATCAAGTTCACCAAGAACGCAACGAAGAGGACAGGATGCCTGAAGACAGAATTCCAAATGAATCAGCTGAGAACGAACGACAAGCTTTTTCCGGCAGATTACTTGAAGCTCTGGCAGCTGCAGGTTACGTCCAGACTGGAGCCACAGAGATAGCGCGGCTGTTTAATCATCACTGTTCTGGGAAAGTTTCGTCGCATGCCGTGCGCAAATGGATGAAATGGAGCGGCTCTGCCCACTCAGCGACGACTGCTATGCCTTGCTGACTGGCTCCGCTGCGACAGTGCGTGGCTTCGCTATGGGACAGGAGATCGCATCGTGGCAGCGGGCGCTTTGACGGGCGATCCCGACACTGTACTCCTGCGCGACTTGTCACGGCTTGACGACGAATGCAAGGCGCTCGTCCGTGTACTTGTATCGAAAATGTTGAAAGAAAAGCGGTGACATTTTTTTGGAGGGTAAACTTCGGAGGTCTGACAGAGTTGAAGGTCGTCAGGTCGCAAGAATTTTTAGCCCTGGGCCCGTTCCCGAATGCGTTCGATGACGAGCTGCAACTAGCTGCAAAGAATAACCGACAACCAATTTTGTCAACGAAAACCATGCCAACCCTCCCCTGTCCCCGTGGAACCAAGAACCACCAGCCAGTGTCGATAACGAAATGATACAGTAGCCGCAGTGTAGAAACTTTGTTGTGACCGAACCGCCATCAGCGTCGTTTCAAATAATTCGCCGTTATCGAGACCAATTGCGTAACTTCAAGCGGCTTGGCGAAATGGTAATCGAATCCAGCGGCGTGCGTGTCCTCGCGGTCTTTATCTTGTGCATATCCCGACACAGCCACCAAGACAGCGTTTTGAAGTGTCGCAGTAGCTTTCAAGCGACGGGCAAGCTCGTTACCGTCCATTCCTGGCATTCCAATGTCGAGGAGAAAAATCTCAGGCACGATGGCCAGCGCCTTGTCGAGCGCGACATGAGGATCGTTTTCAACGTGTACCTGATGTCCCATCGCTTCGAGGAGCATGGCAATAGCAATTGCGGCGTCGGCGTTATCATCGACGATCATGATTTTGCGGGGAAGACTGATAGGCGCCGCTTCGGTCGTTCGCGCGTCGAGCGGGAAATCTGCTTCAAGGTGGTATCTGGGCAGGCGCACTGTGAAAATGCTGCCCTTTCCTGGGCCGTCGCTTTCGGCATAGACTTTGCCGCCGTGGAGCTCGACCAATGTCTTCACCAAGGCGAGTCCCAGGCCCAAGCCTCCCTGATGCCGGTCGGGAGAGCGCTCGGCCTGCACGAACAAATCGAATACGCTCTCCAATAACGCCGGCGGCATTCCGACGCCGTTGTCTCGTACTGTGACATCAAGGTTCGCTGCACTGCCGGCAAGTCCCATTTCGATCACGCCTCCCTCAGGCGTGTACTTCGCCGCGTTGGTCAGCAGATTAACGATGACCTGCACCAAGCGCTTCTCGTCGCCCAACGCCGTGGCAGTCTCGGAGGTAAGCCGGATTTCCATGCGGTGGCGCCGCGTTTCCATGAGCGGTTGCGCTTGCTCACATGCGGCCGACAAAACACTTTTCATGTCGACTACGCCTTTCTTGAGCTGAACCATACCACGGGTGACGCGAGAAACGTCGAGTAGATCGTCGAGCAGCTCTCCCATGTGCTTGACCTGGCGCGCAATAATTTCGCCGGTACGCTGAACCTTGGCCCTGTCTGTGCCTGGCAGGGTCAGTAAAGACGCGGCGGCGCTGATCGGGGCTAAAGGATTGCGCAGTTCGTGCGCGAGCATCGCCAGAAAATGGTCTTTTTTATGGTTGGCCGCCAGCAGACTTGCCTCTTCTTGCTTATGCCGCGTGATGTCGATCGTGATGCCATCGAAACGGACAGGAACACCGTCGGTCCCGAAATAGCATCGGCCTTTAGCGCGGATCCATCGGTTGCGTCCATCGGGCGCGACGGTGCGGAACTCCACGTCATAATCTTTGCCACCGAAAACAGCAGCCTCGACCGCCTGGCGGGTGCATTCCCGGTCATCGTGGTGAATCAAGGAATAAAATAAATCGAAATCGATTTCTGCGTCTTCGTCAAGAAAGAAATGCGCTTTGCAAGTATTGTTCCAGAATATTTTATCAAGGGGCATCGGGCAATAAAACGTGCCCAACGCGGCAGCGTCGATCGTCAACGACAAACGTTCGCCGGCCTCGCGCGCGCGCTGCTCCGCCTCCGCGCGTGCTTTCTCACCCTCGTTCAGGTACGTCTGCGTACGCTTGTGCATGGTCACATCGAGCATGATGCCGCTGAATGCGCTCACCTGGTTGAAGCTGTCGGTATGCAGTTTGCCGTACATCTCCACCCAGCCCGCCTCACCCGTGCGGGCTCGGTAAAACCGCATTGTCAATGCAAACGGTTCAAGACTGGTGCGCGCCCGGTCACGACTCGCGCGAAATTCGCGCACATCGTCGACATTGAACAGGGGCCACGGATCACGCAGTGCGATCGGATCAACGTCCAAAATATCGGCCGCGTTGCCAGAAAATTCCACTGCTTCGCTTTCGATCGCCATGTCCCACGTGGCCATGCGCGCGGCGGCTAAACCTTCTTTCAGGTGCGCTTGGCTGCGCCGCAGCGCTTGCTGGGCGTGATGCTTTTCCGTGACGTCGAAACCTTCGACAAAGATACCTTCCACGCGCCCTTGAGAATCGAAAATGGGTTGGTACACGAAATCGAGATAGCTCTCCGTCGCCGACGCTCCGGGGAAGGCCTCGACCGTGTACTTTGCGCTGCTGGTTGAATAAGGAATGCCTGTCTCAAACACCTGATCGAGCAACGCGAGGTAGCCTTGATCAACTACCTCCGGCAGGGCCTCCGCCACAGTTCTGCCCAGCACCGGACGATGCCCAACCAGCCTCATATAACCAGGATTCGCTATCTCAAAGCGATGCTCGGTACCCCGTAGTATCGCCATGAAGCTCGGTGCTTGTTCGAACAGTTTTGCGAGCCAGTCGCGCTCGATAGCAGTATCGCGCGCGCTCAGCACCTGCTTCGTTGTTTCGCTGCAGAGCACGAGAACGCCACCGATGCCATAAGGGGAAAGGGCATCGTCGATTGGACTGTAGCTGTATGTCCAATAGACATCCTCCCGTCGGCCATTGCGGGTGATCGGCACTAAGTGGTCGACATGCCATGTTGCACCCTTCCCGCAGCGCACTTGCTCAATTTGCGGACCGATGATCGTCCAGATTTCGTCCCACACCTGGCGCGCCGGCTGACCGAGCGAACCAGGATGCATCTCGGGACCGATGGACAAACTGTAGGCGTCGTTGTATAGACATGCATTGTCTGGCCCCCAAAAAATATAGGCTGGGTGACCGGTGTTGAGCATGACTCGCACCACGATTCGCAACGGCTGCGGCCATGTGTCGGGAGGTCCGAGGGAGGAGGATGTCCAGTCAAATTCGCGGAGCCGCCTGCCCATCTCGCCACCACCGCTGAGGAAGTCGAGCAACGGCACGGTCGCCGCATGAGTGATTTGGCTGGAATCAGTTTTCAAAAAATAACCTTAGCTCGATGCGGAAGATGCGACAGCCGCAAAATTGGGAAGGGAAACGGCTCGATGGTTGGCATGAGCGGATGGTGACGATATTGTACTCCTCGTAGTACGGCGCCCTGCCGGGCGCGGTTTTAGCAGCATGAACAAGTTGCTCGATGCGCGCGCTGGGTGCGGATCTGAACTGGCCAGCGGGGGCGGTTCAGCGCCTTTAGCGTGCGTGAACTGTCGAAGCGACGATTTTATCCAGTGACTGCGCAACCTGCCGATTCGCACGCCAAACAGCTGATATTGGATTATTAAGGTCGATCCCGCATCCGCCTGATGAGGCATGGAATGCGAGGATTGGTCCCAAGCGTGCAGCTGCGTGCTTTACAGGAATACGGAACGACATTTTTCTCCATACACCGATGTATCTGAATCGGTAGAGCTGCTGATCTCCCCTTACACGCGCAAGCTGTCAATCGGCGGCGGCGAAGTGCGCGGTGGGCGTTCCCAACGATTGTTCGCCAAAAACCAATAAGCACCGGCAACGTTTGTACACCATTGTCGAAAAAAACGACTGCGTGTCGCCGAGGCCGTTTCGGGAGGTGGCAGCGGAGCTGAAGGGCTCCGTGCGTCAGCGGCGACGGCGCCCACCATCTGCACCATACTCTAGCGCAGGATGCATTGCACAATGGGCAAACGCTTCACGGGGCGGCCTGCCCGCGCCACCACAGATATGTCGATACGACGATGGCCTGCACGATCAGGATGCCGTACCTGGTGCGTTCGTGTGAATCGAAAAAATGAATACAAAGAAGGTGGAGTGACCGGACTAAGCGCCCCACCAAAGCATTCCACAGTGCGGGAATTCATCGATGCACTCACCGACCGCCATGATGCATCGAGGAGAAAAAGAAGAAACAGTAAATATCGTTTGCCGTCGTCTGGATTGAATAGAGTTACAGTCGGCGCGGTATGGGCGCGCGCAATCAGATAGCGGCAAGCATCTGGTTTGAAAAGCGCGCGATGCCCCGGCTTACTGCTGCGGCGTTCCTTAGGCGTTACCTTATTCTAACGGAATTTTAACCGGCAAATAAGCGTAGCTACAATAAACGTGAGCTGTCGGAATAGCCGCGCGTATCAGTTTTCGCTCCGGAGCAGCGTGCGAACGGACGCCACACTTTTCCGGCGAGCATTCCTTCGAGCTATCTTGCACCTCGCCCTTTGCATAGAAAGCGTACGGAACATCGCTGCGAGTTCCAATGAATGCCTTATCATTGTTTGGGGCGATACTTTCAAATGTCGAACGTCGCCCGCCACTCGGGATGTCGCGTGACAGCTCTCAAAATCGTTTTATAAGCTTATTCCTCACAGCATACTGAACCATCTCGGAAAACGATGTCATACCCATTTTTTGCAAGATGTGCGTCTTGTGCGAGCTTACGGTTTTTACGCTGAGGTGCAACTTTTTTGCCGCCTCGGTAATAGAGATTCCATTAACCAGCATCACCAGTACCTCAAACTCACGGTCCGATAATTGTTTGTGGCGAACCTCGTTCTCAGGCTTTAGCATGCCTGTGGCTATCTGCTCTGCGACCTCGACGCTTATGTATGGACGACCCAAAGCGACTTTTCGAATCGCTCCGATCAACTCTGCACCAGCGCGCTCCTTGGTGAGATAGCCGTTCGCTCCGGCACGAATCGCTCGTACAGCATATTGTCCCTCCTCGTGCATCGTCAGGACGATGATGGCGAGCTTGGGCGCATCCGTCCGTATCCTGCGAATTAAGTCGACGCCGCTAAGGCCAGGCATTGAGAGGTCGGTGACCAGCAAGTCGAAACTCCCTCTTCGCACCCAGCTGAGAACCTCAAACCCATCAGCGGCCTCCCCCACGATCTCGATATCGTCTGCCCGTTCGAGAACACGCTTTAGCCCCTCCCTCACGATGGAGTGATCGTCAGCAATAAGAATGCGCGTCATGATGGGATAATGTCAAAACCAACGTAATTCGTTGATTTATTTTAGTTGTGGGGGCCCATACCTACCCTCCTTTACATCAATTTCGTCTCAGATTTGCACGTAAGTTCGTGCGCCAGTCCTCGGGCGCCAATATTTTGGAGGCAATGCCCGCGGGATGTACCGCACGCTCACTGCTCACGCGACCTCACGGCGCTGAGCAGGATCCACGGACGCAACGCCACAATGGCTGAATTTTCCTCCAAAGAAGTGCGGAAAGAAAGATCGATCAGTCACAAGACGGTGCCAGGCACCAAAGCAGTTCTGGCGGTACCGGTAACGCAACTAGCTCAGGTGGCAGCAAACCCAGGCAGTAAAATTGGAAGTCTGGCGGCGGATCTGGTACTACCGGCGGCGCGAAATCAAGTTCCAAGTCATCACGCCTACGTCTTCCGATCGAGATTGAGAAAGTTCTTGGCGCGAAACGATGCGCCGATTCCACATTGAGCGTGTATAAATGACTGGAACATCGAACACGGTACGCTGTGGGAATTTGAGGACTTGCGTAACGGCGCGCGGCAATGCATTTGACTCGCATCGTCTCAGTCGCGTCCAATTTATGGAAGGACAGCTTAGATTCAAGGACTCGATCATCTCGAGCCGACCGGACTCACGCTCTCACGATCCCCAACTTGTTCGCCTACGCCGCCGCCTGGATCGGCGAAGTACTGGTTGATTGACAACTTCAAACGCCCGGAAAATCAGAACGTCCCTTGCGACAATTTCGACATCGGCGAACGACCAATCGCCAATGCCAGGCGCGGCACCGAGAACGAGAGACGCTCCGTCGCGATCACCATCGACTGTTCAGGCCTGCAACTCCAGCAAGTGCTCGAAGGCGTTAATCGCCAGCGGCCGCGAAATCAGGTAGCCCTGCAGGAAATCACAGCCGAAGCCTTTTAGAATGTTGCGCTGCTCGGGCGTCTCCACCCCCTCGGCAATGGCGGCGATGCCCAGCTTGTGCGCTATGTCGATGATGGCCTGGGTGAGCGCTTTGTCGCTGGCGTCGTACTCCAGATTGTGGATAAACGATTTGTCGATTTTAAGGTAATCGATGGAAAAGTTCTTCAGATAGGACAGCGCCGAAAAGCCCGTGCCGAAGTCGTCCAGCGACACTTTCGAACCATTCGCCTGCAGCCGTTTCAGGCAGTCGCGCACTTCGCGCGAATCGCTGATCAGCATGCCCTCGGTGATTTCGATGGTGATACTGGCCGGCGGCAGCCCGCAATCGGCCAAGCGGTCGATCCAGGCATTGGCAGCGCCGTTTTCGAACTGTAGGGGCGAGCTGTTGACGCTCACTTCGAGCGGCATTCCGAAGCGGCGGCGCCATTGGCTCAGGTTGCTGATCACCTGGTCGATGATCCAGTTGCCGATCTCCAGGATCAGGCCGGATTGCTCGGCCAGGGGAATGAACCGGGCCGGGCTGACGGCGCCCAGTTGCGGGTGGGTCCAGCGCAGCAGCGCCTCGGCCTTTTCAACGCGCCCGCTGCCCAAATCGACGATCGGTTGAAACACCACCTGCAATTGCTTGCGGGCCAAGGCGTGGCGCAGCTCGTTGGTCATGCGCATTTTCTCCAGCGCCGCCTGTTGCTGCACAGGTGCGAAATAATGTAAGCGGTTGCCGCCGCTGCGCTTGGCCTGGGTTTGCGCCTGTTCGGCCGCCTTGAGCAAGTCCTCGGCGTGGTCGGAGTCGTCAGGATAGACGGCGATTCCCATGCTGGCCGATGAATAAATGTTTTCGCTGGCCGGACCGCCGTTTACTGTCTCAACCGGCAGAGGACCAGCCAGAGCTTGCACGATCGCTTGAGCCTTTTGCTCGAACTGGGCACGGCCGGAAGCGGCCAGGACCACGGCGAAGCGATCGCCGGCCAGACGGCCGATGGTGGCCGGCTCCGGCGCAATCGCGCGAATGCGGCGCGCCGTCTCGACCAGCACGCGATCACCGCCGGCATGGCCAGCTACTTCGTTGACGTCGCTGAAGCGGTCGAGGTCGATGCACAGCAAAGCGACCTGGCGCAGTTCTGCCCTGGCTTGTTTCAATTCCTGCTGCAGGCGGTCGAGGAACAGGCGGCGGTTCGGCAGGTCGGTCAACTGATCGAAATTGCTGCGAGTCCACAGCTGCTGGTCCTTGAACTTTTGCGTCGTCAAATCCGTGAAGTGGATCGCTCGGCGAAATTGCTGCTCGTCGCCACGGGCAAGCACATGGATATCAGCAGTCACTTCCAGCACCGCACCGTCGCACCGGCGGCAACACAATTCTCCCTCCCAGCTGCCTTGGAGGTCGAGGGCGCTGCGGATCGCGTCGGTCAGGGGGCTGTTCGGAGTCGACGCCAGGAAGCGCCGCGAATCGGTGCCCAGCACCGCCTCGCTCGTGTAGCCGAACAGGCGCAGGAAGGCCGGGTTGGCGTCGACTACGTTGTTGGCGCTGTCGGTGATGAGAATGGCGTCAGGGGTGGTGCGGTAGATCAGCTCGGCCATGCGCATAGACTCGTCGAGCTTGCGCCGTTCGCTGACGTCCTGCACCATGCCCCAGATCCGGGTGACCCTACCGTTCTCCTTGACGGCGCGCCAGTGCGCTCGTACCCATTTGTGGGCGCCACTTGCGAGCAGCATGTCGGCGTCGATATCGTGCGGCGCGCCGCTGTCCAACGTCTCCGTCAGCGCGTCGCGGATGCGGCGGTGTTCGGGTTCGGCATAGTGGGCCAGGAACTTGTCGATCGTCAACGCTTCACCCGGGTCGAACTCGTGGAGCCTTGCCAGCTCGGGGGTAAACATGAAGGTGCCCGCGGCAACGTCAATTTCCCAGCCACCCACGTGGGCCAGCGCGCTCATTTCGGTCAGCAATTGTTCCTGCTCGCGCAGCTTTTGCTCGTGGCGGCGGGCGGCCGTCACATCGCGCGCTACGCCAAGCACCCCCAGCACGGTGCCATCGGCGCGCCTAACCGGCGTTTTCAACATGTCCAGAATGGCCGTTTCGCCGCTGTCGCCGCGCCGCATGTGCTGCTCTTCCGTCACGCAACGGCCGCTGGCGATGACGTTCTCATCGAGCTGGCGGTGGCGTTGCGCTATGTCGGATGGAAACAAGGCATGGTCGTCGCGCCCCACCACTTCATGCGCCTGGCGGCCAATCAGGGCGGCGGCGGCGCGGTTGCAGGCGAGGTAGACGCCTTCGATATCCTTCAGCCAGATGACGTCCGGACAGTGTTCTACAAGAGCGTCGAACAGCGCCCTCTCGTCCTGCCGCACCGGCGCGCGCGCCCGTGCCAGACTGGCGAGCGCCAGCGGCAGCAGCACGGCGGCCGACAGTCCGACGGCTGAAGCCGACGTCATCGGGGCATGCTGCGGATACGCCGTTTCGTCATGCTCGGCAGCACGGGTTTTCCGGCCCAGCCAGGCCGCCGAAAGGGCGATCGCCCCCAGCACCATTGCACGCATTGCTTCTCCCTAAAAGCGCCGGCGGCGACGCGAGAGCGCGGGGCCAGCCGTAGATACAATGTCGAAGGATCCTTGTGAAATGTCAAGTTATGCACTGCAACTGAACGGGTCATCAGCAACAGCATGCTCAGCGCTTCCTGCGCACGCAGAAGAGCGTCATGATGGCGCGCCACAGGGTATATTGAGGAGGTCGGCCCTGACCAGCGCGATGGCGCCAGGCAGTTTTTCCGCGAAAGAGGAGCGCCATGATGGGACGATGTTTTTCAAAAATCGCGTTCGCACGGGTCTGGTGCGCCGGTGCCCTACTGTATTGTGTAGGCGCCTTTGCAGCCTGCCCGGCCATCCGCGTCGGCTACACCGACCAGTTGCGCCCGCCCTTCTTTCTGGGTGTCGGCGCCACGGTGGCGGAGCCACCCGGTATGGGCGTCGAACTGATCCGTAGTACCTTCAAAGCGTTCGGCTGCCCTGTCACCTTGAAACGTTATCCGCCGGCGCGGTTGGTATCCGCGCTGCGTAATGGCGACGTCGATTTTTCCATCATGGGAATGAGCGCAAAGCTGGCGGCCAAGCTGACCTTTCCCAGTCTAGCCGACGGCAACCTTGACCGGAGCCGTGCGCTGCACCTGAAAGGCGTGGTGTATGTGCGCGCCACCGACGCGCTGGCGCGTAGCGGCATCCCGGCCCAGTACTTTCGCACGCACCTGCTGGGCGGCGTGAAGGAACTGCAAATTCTCGGTGAGCCTTCGACCCGTGCATTGAAACTCGACTTTGGCGCCGCCGACATCTGGGCCAACCTGGAAAAGCTGCGAGTGGGCCGGATCGACGGCGCAATGGCCGCGCTGTTCGACGAACGCGGCCTGGACGACATGATATTCGTGCGCTACGGTCCCGCCATCGTGCGTCTGCCCGAGCCGCTGATCTTCATCGACCTGACCCTGGCCACCAATGGCGGCTTTTATAAACGCAACCCGGTGCTGGTCGAACGCACCTGGGACCGCATACGCGACCGCTGGCCCGCCGAGCTGGCGGCGCTGATGGAATCGGTGCAACGCGCCGATGACGACAATGGCGTGCTAAGCCCCTGGTAAATACTCCGGCACGCCGCAGATTGCGCTTGACTACCCTGCGCCAGCACCAGGGTCTGGCGCTGCCGTCAACCTGAATTTTCAGCCGGCACGGTTCGAGATACTGGAGTAAATAGCCGTCGCACAGCCGCGTGTTTGTCACAACCGCGACGCAGCAGCTCGCTCTTTTTCCAAATTTTCGCTGGCGCCCATGCGCGCCTTGCCGCATGCATGAGCCGGCCCGCCGCTGACGACTTGACAATGCGAATGAGAATGATTATCATTCTGATTACCCCCTAGCACTTTGCCTTCGGCGAATTGCCCGCAGCTCGCTGTCGGCGAAACCCGCCCGTGCGGCCTAATTATTCACCGGAGCAGTCATGCATCACCCCGTAAGTGCCCACCGTCCCTTCCAACGTTTCCCTCCTGGTTTTACCCTCCAGCAGCTCATCGCCTGCGTCGCCCTCACCCTGCCCTTGACGGCCGCCCACGCCGACGATGAAGTACCGGCAGTCGTCGCCGCCGACACCGTCGTGCAGAAAGTCGAAATCACCGCGCGCCGTTTCGGCGAAACCACCGACGGCACCGGTTCCTACACCAGCGGCCGCGTGCGCACCGCCACGCCGCTGTCGATGTCGCTGCGCGACACGCCGCAATCGGTGTCGGTGGTGACACAGCAGCGCATCGAAGACCAGGCCCTGCTCTCCGTCACCGACGTCGTCAACAACGTTACCGGTGTCTCAGTCAACCAGTATGAAACCAACCGCGCCCAGTTCACCGCGCGCGGCTTCGACATCGACAATCTGCAGATCGACAGCATTCCCGTGACCTGGGACCAGGCCTGGAGCTCGGGCGAAGTGGCCGGCAGCCTGGCCATC
>JACXTT010003134.1_pt1 | contig 25780 bp, 24 predicted proteins | sample 9270951 | NCBI WGS metagenome assembly JACXTT01 (sample SAMN15532306, study PRJNA645909) | rock metagenome | isolation source: weathered quartz diorite | place: Puerto Rico | collected 2017-06-21
GGGGATGCCGACGGCGTTGGCGACGGTGCCGCCGTTGGGCGCCAGCACCACATCGACCGGGGTGCCGCTGATGAAATCGGTGAAGGTCGAGGAGAAGTAGATCTGCTGCAACGAGGGAGCGCGGAAACCGGTGCTGGCCGAGCTGCGCAGCAGGAAGGTATCCGCGGCCTTGAAGCTGCCGGCCAGCTTGGCGGTGGTGGCGGAACCGAAATCGCTGTATTTCTCGAAGCGCAATGCAGCATCGGTCTTGAAGCGCGCGGTGATGTCGGTCTCGACGTCGATATAGGCGGCCGAGCTGTTGCGGCTCTTGTTGGTGGCGTCATTGGGCGTGAAGCCGGGGAAGCCCTGGCTGCCGGCATTGCCGCCGTTGCCGACCCCGTCGGCATCGATGTACGAGCCCGGTTCGCCGGCGAAAATCGAATACGACTCGTGGCGATACTCGGCGCCGAAGGCCAGGTTGAGGCCGCTCAGCACGCCGGGGAAAAAGCGGCTGAAATCGAGATTGGTGGTGGCCTGGTCGAACCAGAACCCGCCGGCGTCGAAGCGGCTGGCGCTGACGCCGGGGCCGCCCGCAAGCAGATTGGCGTTGGCGATCGAGGCGTTGAGCGTATGGCTGATGTTGTAGTGCAGGCGGTTGTAGCCATAGGTCTGCGAGAGGTCGGCATTCCAGTCGCCGAAGCTGGTGCGGAAGCCGCCGATGGCATAGCGGTCGTCGATGATGCCGTTGATGAAGGGCACGAAACCGTTGGGATACATGGCCGCCGAATTGCGCGTCGGGATATCGCTGGAACCGTCGCGCGCGAACGCGGCCGAGGAGGCATCGCGGTGCTGGTTGCCGAGGGTGAAATAGACGGAGGAAACCGCGCTGAGCGGCTTCTCGCCGTTGACGTAGACGGTCGAGTTCTGCGTCTTGGTGTCGCCGATGATGCGCGGGTTGCCGGCCTCGGCGCGATTGGAACGGCCGCGATCCAGGTATTCGGCGGTGAGGCCGATGACACCGTCCTCGCCCATCTTGAAACCGCAGTAGGCCGAGCCCAGGTAATTCTTGCCGTCGCCCGAGGAATATTGGCCATAGCCCGCCACCGCCTCGCAGCCGAGGCGCTTTTTCAGGGTGATGTTGATGACGCCGGCAATGGCGTCGGAGCCGTATTGCGCCGCCGCGCCGTCGCGCAGCACCTGCACATTGTCGATCGCCAGCATCGGCAGGGTGTTCATGTCGGTGCCGGTGTTGCCGCGATTGCGCGCGCCGAACAGGTTGACCAGTGCCGTGGTGTGGCGGCGCTTGCCGTTGACCAGCACCAGGGTCTGGTCAGAACCGAGGCCGCGCAGGGCGGCGGAATCGACCAGGTCGGCGCCGTCGGCGCCGTTCTGGCGGGTGGTGTTGAACGAGGGCGACAGAAAATTCAGCGATTGCGCCAGGTCGAACTGGCCGCCCTGTTCGCCGGCCTTGGCCATGGGAATGAAATCGACCGGCACCGGGGTATCGGTCGCCGAGGCATTGACGCGGCGCGACCCGACCACGTTGACCCCTTCGATGGCGACCGGTTCATCCTTCTTGTCCTTGGCGGCAGTCTGGGCAAACGCCGTCGCGGCGGGAGCGGATACGGCGAAGGCGGCGGTTCCATACAAAGCAAGCAATACGGCTTTACGCAAGATAGTCATTTGACTTCTCCCTGTCCGAGAAATGTTTTTTTGAATTGGTTGTTTTTGCACATCGGCCGAGCGGAGGCCGCTTAAATGATGATTCAAGGGCCGGCGATTGGCAATATGATTTTTTTGCGCCGGGGCAAGGCGCCGTGCCGCCATTCGGGCAGGAGGAGGGTGCAAGGCTCGCGGATGGCGAATTGCCGAGGACGGGCGGAGAGGGGTGGTTTGCACAGCCGGCCGGGGCGGGCGCGCCGGCGGCGAATGCGTTCAGGGACGGCAATGCGGCCATGAATGCCGCATGCAATGTTGCGCTCAATGGTGCAATGTGAAAGCGGGCTACTCTTCGGCTTTCGTCTGGTTGCGACGGCCGAGCAGGGCGCCGATCGAACGCGGCATGCCGCGGCGGTGGACAGCCGCCGGCGTCGACTCCGCCGTGGCGACGCCCGCTCCGGCCTCGGCGGTTTCTTTCACTGTCGGCTCATAGGGCTTGCTGAAATCGAAGCTGCCGGCTGCAGGCAGGGCTGCTGCGACCGGCGCGCTGTAGTCGCGGCGCGGACGGCCGTTATCGCGCTCTTCGCGCGGGCTGGAACGCCGTGCGCCGTGTTCGCTGCTGTCGCGGCTGCGCTCATGGCTGCGGGCGCTGCGACCGCGATCACCATCGAGTTCAGGCAGTGGCAGGCGCGGGATCGGGCGTTTCAACAGTTTCTCGATGCCGGCCAGGTATTCGGTCTCGTCCGGGCTGACCAGTGAAATCGCTTCGCCGGGACTGCCGGCGCGGCCGGTGCGGCCGATGCGGTGCACATAATCTTCGGGTGTGTTCGGGATTTCGTAGTTGATCACGAAGGGCAGCTGGTCGATATCGATGCCGCGGGCGGCGACGTCGGTGGCGACGAGGATTTTCATCTTGCCGCTCTTGAATTCGTCAAGCGCCTGGGTGCGCTCCAGTTGCGAACGGTCGCCGTGGATGGCGGTGGCCAGCAGGCCGTCGCGCTGCAATTGGCGGGCGAGACGGTCGGCATCTCGCTTCATGCGCGTGAAAATCAGCACCTGCTGGATATCGCGGCTCTTGATGAGATGTGTCAGCAGGGCATGCTTGCGCTCGGCGGCGACTTCATAGGCCTGGTGCGTGACCAGCTCCGAGGGCGAATTGCGGCGCTCGGCCTCGATCATGGCCGGGCTGCGCATGAAGCCCTTGGCGAGGCGCTTGATTTCTTCCGAGAACGTTGCCGAGAACAGCAGGTTCTGGCGCACCGGCGGCAGGGCGGCGAGGATGCGGTTGATGGCCGGCATGAAGCCCATGTCGAGCATGCGGTCGGCTTCATCGAGCACCAGGATTTCGACGCGCGACAGGCTGATGCTTTTGCCCTCGAGGTGGTCGAGCAGGCGACCGGGGGTGGCGACGACGATTTCCACGCCTTTCTGCAGGGCCATTTTTTGCGGCTTGATATCGATGCCGCCGTACAGGACGGTGGCGCGCAGGGGCACATATTTGCCATAGGTGCGCACCGATTCATCGACCTGTGCGGCCAGCTCCCGCGTCGGCACCAGCACCAGGGCTCGCACCGGGTGCAATACCGGCGAGGTGCTGTTGCTGGCGTGCCGGGAAAGCAGTTGCAGCAGGGGCAGGGTGAATCCTGCGGTCTTGCCGGTGCCGGTCTGGGCGCAACCCATGATGTCCTGGCGCATCAGGATGGCCGGGATTGCCTTGGCCTGGATGGGGGTGGGTTCGGTATAGCCTTGCTCTTCGACAGCGCGCAGCAGCTCGGGAATCAGGTTCAGGGAAGCGAATGACATCTCTACGATCTTAAAAAATTGCCTGGGCAGATCACGCCGGAGAACCGCAGGTTCGCAGTTGACGGAGGCGGTTGCGGGCAGATACGGGAACGACACAAAAGCAGGCCTTGGCCTGGAGCGCGCGGGCAGTACTGCGGCGCGGACTCGCTATTGTACGCGAGCGGGCGCGGGAACCAAGGGCCCCGTCTGTGGATGTGACGGAACCGTGGCCCGGCTCAGTCCAGCTTGATGTTGGCGTCGCGCACGGCGCTGCCCCATTTGCCGTGTTCGGCGCGCAGATAATGGCTGAATTGCTGCGGGCTGCCGCCCAGGGGCAGGCTGCCATCGGCAGCCAGTTTTTCGATGGTGTCGGGGCGCTTCAGGGCCTTGCCGACTTCGGCGTTGAGCTTCGCCACCAGTTCGGCAGGAGTGCCGGCGGGGGCGACTAGACCGCTCCAGTTGGCGGTTTCGAATCCGGGGTAGCCCGATTCGGCGATGGTCGGCACCGTGGGCAGACTGGGCATGCGCTCTATTGAAGTGACGGCGATGGCGCGCAGGGTGCCGCCCTTGATTTGCGGAATCACCGCCAGGGGATTGCCGAAATACAGATCGACCTGGCCGCCGATCAGATCGGTCACGACCGCACCGGCACCCTTGTACGGCACCTGCAGGAACTTTCCACCGGCGCGGCGCGCGAACAATTCCCCGGTGAGGTGGCCGACGGTTCCGGCGCCGGGATTGGCGATGACCAGGCCATCCGCCTTGCTCTTGGCAGCAGCGACAATCTCCGCCAGGCTGCGATAGCTCGACTGGGCGCTGACCACCAGCACCAGAGGCTGGGTGGCCATCAGGGCGATGGGCGCGAAATCCTTGAGCGGGTCGTAGGGCATCTTCGCGTACAGAGCCGGGTTGATTGCCAGATTGGCCGCCTGACCCATGCCCAAGGTGTAGCCATCGGGGGCCGACTTGGCCACGGCATCCAGGCCGATATTGCCGCCGGCGCCGGGCTTGTTTTCGACGATCACCGTCCAGCCGGTGGCCGTCGACAGTTTTTCGGCCAGGGTGCGCGACATCACATCGGTGCCGCCGCCGGGCGGAAAGGGCACGATCAATTTGATCGGACGCGTCGGCCAGTTTTTTTCGATGGCGGGCTGGGCAAGGACGCTGTGCAGGGCCGAGGCCAGGGCGGTAGCGCTGATGGCGGCGCAGAAGTGTCGGCGATTCATGGAATTCTCCTGGGAAACTTGTTCGGGGAAGCGGGTGGATTGCGCTTGTCGCGCTGTTTTGATGTCAGACCGGGCGGGTTTCGTCCAGACCCAGCTCGCGCAGAATTTCGGCGGTGTGTTCGCCCGGCACGGGCAGTCCGCTGCGCAAACCCAGCCTTTGTCCGCCAAACTGGATCGGCAGGGCCGGAATTTTGCTGCGACTGCCGTCCGGCATGCGCAGCGGAATCATTCCGCCGCCGCTGTTGAGATGCGGGTCCTCAAACAGGTCGGAAGGCGTCTGGATGCGCGCGAACGGCAGGCCGGCATCCCCGCACAATTTTTCCAGGGCGGTGATGGGATGTTTTTTGACCAGCGAGGCCACCAGGGGAATCAGGGTATCGCGTGCTGCCGAGCGCAAATTGTTGCTGGCATAGGCCGGGTCGGACAGCGCGGCTTCGCCCAAAGCCTGCGTGAAAATCTCCCACTGCCGTTCGGTGACCACGCCGATGAAAATGTCGACGCCGTCGGCGGATTCGAACACATCGTAAATGCCCCAGGCGCGCTTGCCTGCCGACATCGGCGGCGGGCACTGGCCCTGTACCGCGTGCTGCATCATGTGGGTGGATACCAGGAAGGCGCAGTTTTCAAACAGGCCGCTTTGCACATACTGGCCGCGCCCGGTGCGGTCGCGGTCGCGCAAGGCCGCCAGTACCGCGATGGCGCCGAACATGCCGCCCATCATGTCGTTGACCGGTGCGCCGGCGCGCAGCGGTTTGCCGGGCGGTCCGGTCATGTAGGCCAGGCCGCCCATCATCTGCACCACCTCGTCGAGGGCGGTGCGGTTTTCATAGGGACCGCTGAGGAAGCCCTTGAGCGAGCAGTAGATCAAACGCGGGTTGAGCGCCGACATGGCGGCATAGCCGAGCCCCTTGGCCTCGAGCCCGCCGGGGCGGAAGTTTTCGATGAGCACATCGGCGCCGGCGACCAGCTTTTTTGCCGCATCCCGTCCCGCCGGCGAATCGATGTCGAGCATCACGCTTTTCTTGTTGCGATTGAAGGATGCGAAGAAGCCGGCGCCGCTGCTGCTCAGATAGCGGGTGCGGTCGCCGTGCGGCGAAGGTTCGACCTTGATGACTTCCGCGCCGAGGTCGGCGAACACCAGGCCGCAACTGGGGCCCATCACCATATGCGAGAACTCGACGACGCGAATCCCGGCCAGCGGCAGGGCGGCGTTCATGCCGCCGCCGCGGCACGCGCCGGGGTGAAGCCCTTGGGAAGACCGGCATTGGGCACGAAACCGTACAGGGCCTCGCCGGGCAGGGCGGCTTCCAGGATGCTGCGGGCGGCGATCAGTTTTTCGATGTCGATGCCGGTGTCGAGACCCATCGATTCGAGCAGGAACACCAGGTCCTCAGTGACGATATTGCCGGTGGCGCCGGGCGCATAGGGGCAGCCGCCGATGCCGCCCTGGGAGGAATCGAAGGTGGTGATGCCGGCTTCCAGCGCCGCCACCACATTGGCGAGCCCCTGGCCGCGCGTGTTGTGCAGATGCGCCCCGCCGGTCTTCTTGCCGATCTCGGCGACCAGGCGCAGGAACATGCGCTTGACCTGGGCCGGATTGGCATAACCCACCGAGTCAGAAAGGCCGACCGCATCGGCACCGGCCGCGGCGAGTTGCGCGGCCATGGCGATGGCCCAGTCTTCGGAGACCTTGCCCTGGATGGTGCAACCGAAGGCGGTGGCGATATTGGCTTCGACGATCGGCCGTTCATCGGCGGGCAGGCTGTCGCGCAGGGCGCAGACGCGTGCGACCTCCGCGATGGCCTGCTCGCAGCTCATGCGGATATTGGCGAGGCTGTGGGCCTGCGAAGCCGATACCGGCATGGTGATCTTGCGCGCACCGGCGGCGAGGGCGCGTTCCACGCCTTTCAGATTGGGCGCCAGGGCCAGCACGGTGAGGCCGGGAATCGCCAGCGATTGGCGCACCACTTCCTCCGCATCGGCCATTTGCGGCAGCAATTTGGGCGGCACGAAGGACGCGACCTCGATCTCGCCGATGCCGGCGGCGGCCATCGCCCCGATCCAGCGCAACTTGGCTTCGGTCGGCATTACGCGCTTGATGCTTTGCAGTCCATCGCGCGGACCTACTTCACTGACCAGGACGGCGGGCATTGACGTTTCTCCAAAATTCTGTAAGATAGAACGATGTACTGTAAGATAGAATAATTGTGCAATCAACCGCCTCGCCTGTCAACCTGTCGGCCACCCCGGCCGACGTTCGCTGCCGCCATTCAGGGATGCACCATGCCGCGCAAAGCCGTCCATAAATCGCTTGCCGATGCCGCCGCCGCGCCCGGCGGTGCGGCGGCGGTCGATCGTGCCCTGTCCCTGCTGTCGGCCTTTCGCGAAGGGGACACCGCCCTGGGCCTGACCGAGCTGGCGGCGCGCACGCGGCTTTACAAAAGCACGGTGCTGCGCCTGCTGGCCTCGCTGGAACACGGGCGTCTGATGCAGCGTCTTGCCGACGGTCGCTACGCCCTGGGTGCGGAAATCGCGCGCCTCAGCGGCATCTATGCGGCCTCGTTTTCGCTGGAGCCGCTGCTGATGCCCCTGTTGCGCGAACTGGTGCTGCAAACCGGAGAGAGCGCCGCCTTCCATGTGCGCCAGGGCGATCAGCGCCTTTGCCTGTACCGCGTCGATTCGCCGCAGTCGATTCGCGACCATATCAAGGCCGGCGATGTGCTGCCGCTGAATCGCGGCGCCGGCGGCCGTGTGCTGACGGCGTTTTCCGGCGGGCGCGGCAAGCGCTATGCGCAAATCCGCCGCGAGCAGGTGCTGGTCAGCGTCGGCGATCGCACCCCGGGCTTGGCGGGCATTTCCGCACCGGTATTCGATGCCGGCGGCAATCTGGTCGGCGCGCTGACCCTGACCATGCCGGCGCAGCGCCTCAAGCGCGAGCAGGCGAAAGCGGTGCTGGCGATGGCAAAAAAGATGAGCGCGGCGCTCGGGGGCAGCTTTCCGGCGCCCGTCCGGGCGGACCGCGCGGCGCCGATGTGAGAAAATTTGCATTCGTTCCCCATCGTCCACATCATGCTCGAATTCAAAAACGTCGATCTTCGTAGCGACCCCGCAGCCGCCTGGTATCTCAAGGATGAAACCGTCATGGTGCAGTTTGCCGACACTGCGGGCGAACTGATCAGCCGCGAAGGCCCCAACCGCTATCGCGCCGGCGATGCGCTCATCACCGGCTCGACCGGCGATCGCTGGAGCGTGTCGCGCGAGCGCTTCGATGCCAAGTATCAGCCCCTGCCGCCCTTGCCGCACGGGACCGATGGCCGCTATCGGTCGCGCCCGCTGCCGGTGCTGGCGCGGCAGATCGCGGAGCCGTTCACGGTAGCGCGTTCGGCCGGCGGCGATCTGCTGCGCGGCGTGGCCCAGGACTGGTTGCTGCAATACGCGCCCGGCGACTACGGTCTGATCGAAAACGCCCGCTTCCAGCAGGTCTATCGCGCGCTGCGCGACGGCGCCTAGCATTTTGCTGAAACTCGCCGCGAGCGCAGGCCAGGCGAGCCGCTTTCCAACTCCGCACGGCAAAGCGCAGCAGAATTTCAACAAAATGCCAGGCATCGCCGCCGTCAGGCCCATCGGCCCGAATCTGACGCTATCTCGCGGCGGAGAGCCCGCGGCGGCATTCTTGCGCTGCCGCGAAATCGGCGTGCTTCATGCGAGAATGCCGGCGCCTGGTGCCCACAAGGCGCCATAAAAACAGAGGAGTCCATATGTTCAGCGAGCAATCCGCCGGTCCGCATTGGCCAATACCACGAGTCGAGGCAGCATGAGCGCAGCAATTTCCGCCACAACCGCATCCGCGACTATCGTCCCCCGCTGGGGATGGCTGCCGGCCCACGGCAGCTGGAAATACCATCTGCTGCTGGTTTGCCTGGGTATATTCGTACTCGGCCCGTTGGGCGGCGTCACCGCCTCCTACATGAATTTTTCGCTGGGCTTCTTTGTCGGCGGCCAGGTGCTGGCCGGCATCCTGGGCTCGACGGTGACCTTCGGCTACGGCGCGGAGGGGCGCCACGGCGCCAACTATATGCAGACTGCCGCCGCCTCGGTGGCCGGAATGTGCGCCATGGGCGTTCTGATCCAGGCAATGGTATGGATGGGGCTGCCGCAGCCGCCGGTCTGGCAGATGGTGCTGTATATGCTGTGCATCGGCATGTTCGCGGCCGGCATCGGCATGCTTTACACGCCGATTCTGGTGGATCGATTGCAACTCACCTTCCCCTCGGGTCTCGCCGTCGCCAACATCCTGCGCGCGCTGACGGATCCGGTTCTGCTGCGCCAGTCGGTGGCCAAGCTCGGCGGCGGCATTGCCGGTGGCATCGTCGGCGGCATTGCTGCCGCCAAGGTGGCCGTGGTCGGCCTTATCGACCTTTCCACCTCGACCCTGGGTGCGGGCATGCTGGTGGGGGCGCGTATCGGCATTCCGGCGATTGTCGCGGCGCTGCTTGGACTGGCCCTGATCCCATATTTCATTTCCATCGGCTGGCTGAAGGAAGGTGACCCCTATCGCAAGATCACGTTCCTGATCGCACTGGGCACCATCATGGGTGCCGCCATCATCGATCTGTCGCTGATTTTCTGGGAGGCCTGGAAGCGCTTCCAGGACAAGACGCCGCGCGCCAACAAGGTCGTCCCCGGCGATGAATGGAAGCACACCAACACCTTGCGCCTGGTGCTGTGGGTACTGTTCTGGGCAGCCGGCACCGTGGCCACCGGGCATTTTGTGCTCGGCCAGCCGGTCGGCTACCTGGCCTTTGCGGTGGCCCTGGTATTCGTCTTCGCCATGGTCAACGGCATTTCGCTGGGCATCAGCGACAGCAATCCGATTTCCTCGGCCTTCGTGGTGTCGGTGGTGCTGATGGCGGCGGTGGGACTGAAGGACCCGACCATCGGCCTGATGGCCGGCGCGGTGCTGTTGATCGCCACCAGCGTGGCCGGCGATATGCAGCAGGATCGTTCCACCGGCTGGCGCCTCGGCACCAATCGCGTGGTGCAGTTCCGTTATCAGGCGGTGGGCATTCTGGTAGGCGCCATCCTCGCCGTTGGCTTCGCCAAATTGTTCATGACCGCCTATCCGGTACTGCTGCTGGACCAGACGGTGATGAAGGCAGGCGAGCAGCCCTCGGAATGGAGCGCAGCCATGACCTATAAATTTGTCGGCGTGCTGCGCAGCCTTACCGATGACAAGCCCTTTCAGCGTACCGCCATCCTGGTCGGCGTCGGCATCGGCTTCGCCATCGAGCTCGCGCGCAAGATCATCCATGCCAATGCGGGCTACCAGCGCTTCATCCACAGCGGACGCAAAGGTTTCGCCACCGGCTTCGTGATGGATTCGGTATTGCTGCCGTCGCCCTATGCGCTGTCCTTCGGCGGCTTCGTCAATCTGCATACTTCGCTGTGGTTCGGCGGCGGCGGTATCCTGTCCAGCTTCATCAATTCACTGCCGAAGAAAAAGCCGGCGCCAGGCGCCAAGGTGCTGCCCGAGGACATGAGCAGCACGTCCCTGGTCGGCGGCGGATTGATCGCCGGCGATGCGCTGGCGGCGCTCGGGCTGGGTATCGTCGGCCTGATGGCGACGGTGCTGAAATAGGACCGCACAGGATGTCGCACGACGCCCTGATTGGCCGTGGCCTCGCCGAGATCGACACGCCGGCCCTGGTGGTCGATCTCGACGCGATGGAGCGCAATCTGGCGCTGATGGCGTCGTTCGCGCGCGAGCATGGCGTGCGCCTGCGGCCCCATGCCAAGATGCACAAGAGTGCGGCGCTGGCGCAGTTGCAGATGGCGGCGGGTGCAGTCGGCGTCTGTGCGCAAAAGACCGCCGAGGCCGAATGCCTGGCGGCAGCCGGCGTCAGCGATATTTTCATCAGCAACGAGGTGATCGCGCCGGCCAAGCTGCAGCGCGTGGCGTTGCTGGCACGGCGACTGGCCGAAGCCGGCGGGCAGCTTTCGATTGCCGTCGACAGCGTGACGGGCATCGAGCGCCTGGCGGCTGCCTGTGCCACGGCCGACGCCGAGATCGATGTGTTTGTCGAAATCGATGTCGGCCAGCATCGGTGCGGGGTCGCGCCCGGCGCGCCGGCGCTGGCGCTGGCGCGGCAGATCGTGCAAAGCCCGCGTCTGCGCTTTGCCGGCTTGCAGGCGTACCACGGCAATGCCCAGCATTTCCGCACCGCCGCCGAGCGCCGTGCCGCCATCAAGCGCGTTGCGCAAGAGGTGGCCGAAACAGTCGCGCTGATCGAAGGCGCCGGCATTGCGGTCGCATTGGTAACCGGCGCGGGCACCGGCACCTTCGCGCTGGAGGCTGCGAGCGGCATTTACGGCGAACTGCAAGCCGGTTCCTATTTGTTCATGGACGCCGACTATGCGCGCAATGAACCTGATCCCGCCCAGCCGCGCTTTGAGCATGCCTTGTTTGTCAAAACCCAGGTGATGAGCGTCAGTGCCACGCATGTGGTTTGCGATGCCGGCCACAAAAGCCATGCGGTCGATTCCGGCCTGCCGAAGGTGTGGAATTTCGGCGCCGCGCCGACGCTCGAGATAACCGGCTGTTCCGATGAAAGCGCGGTGGTCAAATCGCTGCTCGGCGGCAGCTTGCCGGCGCTTGGCGACAAACTGTGGCTGGTGCCCGGCCATTGCGATCCGACCGTCAACCTGCACGATGCCATGATCGGCGTGCGCGGCGGCCTGCAACACGGCGTGGTCGAGCGCATCATCAAGGTCGATGCCCGCGGCGCGTTGGGCTGAATCGCCGCCGGGTTGGCGACGTATACTGGCGCTTCATTTCGACAGCGGGAAGCGGCTGGGGCAGGCGGAGAACAATATGGCAAAGTGGATTCGCGTTTCGTATCAGGGCCGTGAATGTTTCGGCACGCTGGACGGCGGGCGCATCGCGGTGCATGGCGGGCAGATGTTCGATGCGCCGCAGGCCACCGGGGAGATACTGGCGCTGGCGGATTGCAAGGTCCTGACGCCCGTCACACCCGGCAAGATGGTCGCCCTGGTCGACAACTATCACGCACTGGTTGCGAAGCTGAACCATGCGCTGCCGGCCGAGCCCCTGTATTTCCTGAAGGCCAATAATTCCTTTCTGGCCCATGGCGACACCATCCGCGTGCCACCGTCCTATTCGGGCAAAGTGGTTTATGAAGGCGAGCTCGGCATCGTCATCGGCAAGCGCGCCAGCGGTGCAAGCGAAGCCGAAGCCGCCGCCTGCATTTTTGGCTACACCTGCGTCAACGATGTAACCGCGGCCGAGATCCTCAACAAGGACCCCGGTTTTCAACAGTGGACGCGCGCCAAGAGCTTCGACACCTTCGGCGTGTTCGGCCCGGTCATTGCCACCGGCATCGATCCGATGACGCTGTCGGTAAAAACCATCCTCAACGAGCAGGAGCGGCAGAACTATCTGCTGGCCGATATTGTCTTTGCGCCGGCCAGGCTGGTCAGCATGATTTCGCAGGACCTGCCCCTGGAGCCGGGCGATGTGATTGCCTGCGGCACCTCGGTCGGCGTCGGCTCGATGAAGCCGGGCAGCACGGTGAGCATTGTCATCGACGGCATCGGTACGCTGACCAATCGCTTCGGCTAAAGCCGCATTCATCGCAAGGAGTTCAGGAATGATTCGCAAATTTTTCGCGCTGCTCGCCGGCATGATGTCCGCCGTCACCGTGGTCGGATTGATCGAATATCTCGCGCACATGATGTACGCGCCGGCGGTGCCGCCAGATCGCCATGATCCCGAGGCGATGCGCGCTTTCGTCGCGGCGATGCCGACCAGCGCATTCCTGATGATTCTGCTGGCCTATGCGGCCGGTACCTTCGTCGGTGGCAGCGTGGCATCGCGTGTGGCGCGCAGCCGTGCCTGGCGCTATGCCGGCAGCATCGGCGCGCTGATCCTGCTGTTCGCCCTGCTCAACATCATGATGGTGCCGCACCCGCTGTGGTTCACCGTTGCCGTCATTGTCGTGATGCCCCTGGCCGTCGCCCTGGCGCGCGCCCTCGGCGCGCCCAAGCCGGCCTGAGGACGAAGGCGATGAGCGATTACCAATACGATCTGTTCACCATCGGCGCCGGATCCGGCGGCGTGCGCGCCAGCCGCATGTCGGCGCGTCTCGGCGCGAAAGTGGCCATCGCCGAATCGACCTACCTGGGCGGCACCTGCGTGAACGTGGGCTGCATCCCCAAGAAATTGTTTTCTTACGCGGCCCATGTGCATGAGGATGTCGAGGACGCCACCGGCTTCGGCTGGCGCATCGTCGCACCTGAATTCGACTGGCCGACCCTGCGCGCCAACAAGGACGCGGAAATCGCGCGCCTCAACAATGTTTATGAAAAACTGCTGTGCGACGCCGGCGTCGATATCCTGCGCGGCCGCGCCACAGTGGTGGATGCGCATACGGTTGCCATCAACGGGCGGCAGATCACGGCAAAAAATATTTTGGTTGCGACTGGCGGCTGGCCGGTAAAGCCTGCCATTCCCGGCGCTGAACTGGCCATCACTTCGAACGAATTTTTCCATCTCGACGCCATGCCGAAGCGCGTGCTGCTGTTCGGCGGCGGCTATATCGCGGTGGAACTGGCGTCGATTTTCAATGGCCTCGGTGCAGAAACTTCGCTGGTCTATCGCGGTGAACGCCTGCTCAAGCACTTCGATGCCGATCTTGGCACCATGCTCGAAACGGAAATGGTGAAGAAAGGCATCAACCTTCATTTGCGCAGCGGCATCGTGCGCATTGAAGCGCAGGGCAAGGCCTGTCGCGTGCATCTATCGGATGAAGGGATGACCGAGGTCGATTGCGTGCTGTTTGCCACCGGTCGCGCCCCGCACACCGCCGGTCTGGGCCTCGAATCGGCCGGCGTGGCGCTGGACCAGAACGGCGCCGTCAAGGTCGATGAAAAATTCCGCAGCAGCGTGCCCTCGATTTACGCCATCGGCGATTGCACCGATACCCTGGCGCTGACGCCGGTCGCGCTGGCTGAAGGCATGGTGGTGGCCGACCAGCTGTTCAACGATGGCCGCCGCAGTATAGGCTATGACAATATTCCCAGTGCGGTTTTCAGCCATCCCAATGTAGGCACTGTCGGCCTGTCGGAAGAAGTCGCACGCCAGCGCTATGCCGAGGTGAAAATTTTCAAGAGCAATTTCCGCGCGCTTAAACATACATTGTCCGGGCGGCAGGAGCGGACCTTTATGAAGCTGGTGGTCGATGCGGCCAGCGACCGCGTGTTGGGCGTGCATATGGTCGGGGCCGACGCGGGTGAGATCATCCAGGGCTTTGCAGTCGCGCTCAATTGCGGCGCGACCAAGGCGCAGTTCGACGCCACCATCGGCATCCATCCGACGGCTGCCGAGGAATTCGTGACCATGCGCGAAGCGTCTTGAGGCCCTGCACGCAGGAACGAAAACTCCAGCATTGGCGCGCTTTTCGAGGCATTTTTGCCCTGGAAGCCTCGCCAGTGCTGGAGTTTTGATTTTTTGATTGCGCAATACTGCCACGTTTACTTTCCAGAAACATCCCTTGCCTGATCCATCTGCTATAACTCTCCCCATGTTGGCATTGGATCGTTTGTTGCAGCGCCAGGGCTTTGGCACGCGCAAGGCCTGCGCCGCGCGGATCGCCGCGGGTCAGGTATCAGTAAGGGTCGCGGGCGATGATGTCTACCGCCCCTGTACCGACCCGGACGCCTGCTTTGCGCCGGATGGTTTGCACTTCCGTGTCGACGGCGAGCCCTGGCAATTTCGCGAGCGTGTCTACATCGCCCTCAACAAGCCGGCGGGCTATGAGTGTTCGGCGCGTCCGCAGCATTATCCAAGCGTATTGAGCCTGCTGCCGGTGCCGTTGAGGCAGCGCGGCGTGCAGTGCGTCGGGCGGCTGGACCAGGACACGACCGGTTTGCTGTTGTTGTCCGACGATGGCGATTTCATCCACGCGCTGACGTCCCCAAAAAAACACGTACCGAAAGTGTATGAAGCCATCACCAAACACGAGCTCGACGAATCGCAACTCGCCGCCCTCGCGAGCGGCGTGCTGTTGCGCGACGCGCCCACGCCGGTGCGCGCCCTCGATTGCCGCCGCCTTGACGCGAGGCGCCTGCAACTCACCATCGCCGAGGGGCGCTATCACCAGGTCAAGCGCATGGTGGCCGCTGCCGGCAACCGGGTCGAGGCCCTGCACCGCGTTACAATCGGCGCCTACGATTTGCCGGCGGCGCTCGAGGCGGGCCGCTGGACCTGGCTGGGCGAAGGGGAACTGGCGCGCTTGCGCGCTGCCTGAGTCGGGTCGGACCCGCCGGCTATCGGCAATGCGCAGTTTCATTGGCTGCTGGCAGCCATGCAGGCGGACACGATCCGCCATCATCCGCAGCGCCAGACCTCGATCCAGATAGATGCCCAAGCAAGCGATATACATTGGCCCGGCTCCCTGGGCGCACGATGACAGCGAAGGCCGCGCCCGCGCGCGACCGCGCATCGCCATCGGTATTTTCATTTCGCTGCTGGTCCACGGCCTGCTGTTTTATTTGATTCCCAAGCCCCTGCAGGTCGATGGCATGCCGGTGGCCGGTCCGATGCAGGTCACACTGAACGCTGCTTCGGCACCGCCAAAATCTGCGCCGGAACCCACGCCGGTCGTCAAGCCCAAGGTGCCGCCACGTCGCACCATTGCTGTTCCCTCCAAAGGGCCGTCCGCCTTCGTGGTGCCGATCAAGCCGCCGGAAGCGCCGCGGCCGACGCCGATGACGCCGCCATCGCCCGATCAGCCGCAGAGCATGGCCGAGCTCGTGGCGCGCCGTCAGGCGCAACGTGCGGCTGAGGAAGCGGCGGCCGCGCGTTTCAATGCCGCCGGGCGTGCGGCGGCCGGCGATATGTCGGGCGATGAGCGGCGCGCGGCCAATTTGGCGAGCAATCTGGCCTCGATCAATGCCAAGGCCGGCACCAATGGCATATTCAGCATCATCGAAAAAGGCCAGCGCACCGCGCGATTCTCATTCCGCGAATGGACCTCGGATGCCAGCAACAGCAAGCGGCGCATCATCGAAGTCGATGCGGGCCTCGGCGGCGATGTCGAATTGGCCATCGTGCGGCGCATGATCGAGTTGATACGCGAGCATTACGACGGCGATTTCAACTGGGAATCGCAGCGCCTCGGCAGGGTCATCACCATGTCGGCACGAAAAAAGGACAGCGCTGAGCTCGAACGCTTTCTAATGCGTGAATTCGACTTTGGTGGCGTTCGCTAACGGACGCACATGATTTCGCCGCTCAGCCGGCCTGATCGTAGGCCTGCTTCAGCCATATTTTCACTTCTGTGCCGAAATCCGCGATAGCGCCGATGCGCACCCGATGGCTGACCATGCCGTTCCAGGTGCCGGCCGCTTCCAGTTTCCCCTCGGGCGCCACGCCTTTCAGGTTGATGCCGATGTCGATGCGTGTCGCCGTCGAAGGCTGGATCAGGGCGAACTGTTTGGCGCGACGCAGGCTGAGATAGCCTTTCTTGGGCGCGAACTCGATATCCTTGCCGAAGGTTTTCACGGTCTTGATGATCGCTTCATGGATCGGGCGCAGGGCCGCCTTGTTGCCGGTATAGAGCGCATCGATCGGATCCTCTTCCGCCACCGTGTCGGGCTTGCGCGCCTCATGGGCGATCATATTGGCGTAGCCATGGCCCATCGGTCCCTCTTGCTTCAGGTAGGCGACGATATCGCTGTGCCTGTCGGTGCCCAGGGAGCGCGCGATATTGATCCAGGCGGCAAAGGTCTTGCCGGTGCGTTCCTCGAGGTTCCTGCGCATGGTGGCGAAGGCATCGTCGATATTGCTCATGCTCGTTCCAGTCCGGTTGGTCGTTGCCGATGGTTGCGGATGAATTATGCATGGCCGCGCGCCTTCCGGTATCGTTTCCTCATTGCGGACAAATTCATGGAGCGGACAGATGCGTTATTTTTTGCTGGGGTTGCTGCTCTGGCCCGCCATGGCGATGGCGCAAGCCGCTGCGCCGTTCGACTGGTCGGGATTGAAATTCCTGCTCGGAACCTGGCAGAGCGAGGAGGATGCCGGCGCGCTCGGCAAGTCCAGCCGTGGCGAATGCCGCTTCGAGCTGGGCCTCGAGGGGCGCGTCATGCTGCGGCACAATCTCGCCGACTACCCGGCTGCCGGCGGACGACCGGCGATTCACCACGAAGACCTGATGGTGATTTCTGCCGACGGCAATGGTCGGCCCGCCAAGGCCAGTTACTGGGACAACGAAGGCCACCTTATCGACTATGCGGTCACGATAGATGCCGATACGGTAACGCTGCTCACCGAAGCCGTCGGCAATGCGCCGCGCTTTCGTCTTCGCTATAGGCTGTTGCCCGACGGGCGTGTGCATGGCGTGTTTGAAATCGCCCCGCCGGGCAAGCCGGATGCTTTCGCGTCCTACACTGAGTGGCGCATGCGAAAAATCAAATGATTGTCGTTGCGCGCGATTGCCGCCAGCGATAGCCGGCGATGCCGGCGACCAGGCCCGCCAGATGAACCTGCCAGGTACTGGCAATTCCCGTCGGCAGCAGCGAGGTGCCGGACAAGGCAAAGGCATTGAGAACGAGGTGGATCGTCGCCCCCAGCGCGAGCACCAACAGCAGTCCGCGCCAGCGTCCGGTTTGCATGCTGCGCAGCCAGGCGAATACGGCCAGGGTATAGACAAAACCGGAAGCACCACGGTATTCGGCATCCATCCCCAGTGCAAACAGGCAGGGCAATTGGCAGGAGAGGCTCAGCAGCAGCAACACGCCGACGATGCGCGCACCATCTCGCCTTGCGATCAGCCAGCCCAGTAGGGCGATGCCAGACGCATTGGCGGTTGCGTGTAGCAGCGTCCAGTGCGCAAGAAAACCGGTCAGCAATCGCCACCACTGGCCATGAGCGACGTCGGCGCGGTCAAAGGCTAGCCATAGACTGATGCCGGGCTCTACCGCGCTCCAGATCGCGAACGCTGCCAGCAGCGCGCCGACAAGACCCAGCAGCGCCAGCTGGATCGGCCTAGCGGGGTCGAATGGCGTGTGCATAACAGCCGGCAATCAGCGACAGCAGGATGATGACCAGCAGGTCGGCGGCGCCGCCGCCGCGATAGCCGCTGTAACCGGGACGCGATTCGACCTTGATCATATTGTCGCTCTTGGCCCGCTCGCGAAATCCGTCGAGCTCGGTTTGCAGCGCCGGAATCAATTGTTCCAGTGCCTGCTCGAATCCCTTGCCGAGGCTTTCGCGCGCATATTCGCTGGCCACCGCGGGCGGGCGGTTGGCATTGATGTGGCTGACGCCTGGCGCGCGGAACAGCAGGCGGCGGCTGCCGACATCGAACACCGCTGCATCCAGCAGGGTATGGGTGCTGTACTTGGTGGCCGGGATGACATAGGCGCCGACCACGGTCCAGTAGAGCATGGACAATGGATTGTCATCCATGTATTGGATCTGGTCGTAGGACATGAGGCAAACGACATCAAGCTGGAACATGCGCGCCACCTGGTCGAGATTCTCAAAACCGCCGCGGGGTCGCAAATAGGCTTCGGGGATCACTTCGATTTGCGCAATGAAAGGGCGGTCGGCAAATGCGGCTTTGACTCGTGTCAACATTTCGTTGCGTTCGCCGGAGGAGATTTGCCGCATGCCATTCTGCGGTGCGAAAGCGAGACCGACGCGGAGCGGCAGCTTCAGACGCGCGACGGCTGGCGCGGCCGGCTCCGGCGGTTGCGAGGCTGGGTACAGGTAGTCCACCACACTGGCCGCCTGACGGTTTTTGACCGATGGCCCGAATACGGTGCAGCCGCCGAGAACGAGCAGAAGTAAGCTGAAAAATACGGAAAAGCCGAGGATGCGCAGTATCGAGCCGCCGTGGAAACGGAGCGTTTTTTGCGCGGCCGATAAAGCGCGAGTACCTGAAGCTGCAGTATCCATATGCTTCCTTTCAGGGCGGTGCGGGATGACCGCCAGCGCCAAGCATTCTGCATAGCCGATCCGGCAGCGGCATCGAGACCTGCGGCAGTACTGAAAGTCGATACCGGTAGAATCAGCGTCAAAACCAGGATCCGCCCATGAAACGTTTGCTGCGCATTAGCGTGTTCGCCGTCGCCTTGCTGCTGACGGTGCCCGCCGTGTTCATCGTCTACAACTGGGCGCCGGACCGGCCCTTGGCTGAACTGAAGGCGAGCTGGGCGCCTCCACCGTCCGCGTTTGTCGAGATCGAGGGCATGCAGGTGCATATGCGCGATGAAGGTCCGCGCGAAGATTCATCGCCGATCATCCTGTTGCACGGCACCTCGGCCAGTCTGCACACCTGGGAAGGCTGGGCCATGGCGCTGAAAACGCAGCGCCGCGTCATTCGTCTCGATTTGCCGGGATTTGGACTGACCGGCCCCTTTGTCGAAGCAAGCGGCGCAAACGATTACACCCTGGCGCATTACACGCGCTTCATGAATGCGCTGTTCGACAAACTTGATATTGCGCATGCGGTGGTCGGCGGCAATTCATTCGGCGGGCAGGTCGCTCTTGCCCTGGCGATCGCCAATCCGCAGCGGGTCGACCGATTGATCCTGGTGGATTCAGCCGGCTACGCGGTCGCGCCCGATACCGTGCCGATCGGCTTCCGCCTGGCGCTGTTGCCGGTGATCAATCGCATCATGGAAGTGACGCTGCCGCGCAGCGTGATCGAGGCCAGCGTTCGCAGCGTCTACGGCGACCCGGCTCGCGCCACGCCGGAAATCATCGAGCGCTATTATCAGCTGAACCTGCGCGCCGGCAATCGCCGTGCCCTGGTGGCGCGGCTGCGGCAGATTCTCCGCGATGATCTGGGCGGCCAACTTTCGCAGATCAAGGTGCCCACCCTCATCCTCTGGGGTGGACGCGACCAGTTGATTCCGCCGCAAGCCGGGCAGCGGTTCGCGAACGATATCGCCGGCAGTCGTCTCGTCTTGTTCTATGATTTGGGCCATGTACCGCATGAGGAAGATCCGCTGCGCACGCTGGCGGCCGTGAAGGACTTTCTGCAATTGCCGTGACCGAAGCCGCCATTCCGGCGCTACGCTTTTTACTGCGGGGCATCAATCGCGCAATTCTGGTTGATGGCGGGCTGATAGAATCGGGCGCTCCCGACGCCAACCTGAAATCATTTTGCAAACGCCCCGTTCCGCATTTTTCACCGGCCTTCGCGACCAGCTGCCCGCCATGATCAGCCTGTTGCCCTTCGGTCTCATCGCCGGCGCCGCTTCGACTTCGGCAGGCATGGACCCCTGGCTGGCGCTGGGCATGTCCTTGATTGTTTATGCGGGCGCCTCGCAATTGGCGGCCATCGCCCTCATGGCGCAACACGCGCCTATGGCCATTGTCGTGCTGACCGTACTGGTGGTGAACCTGCGCATGGTGATGTACAGCGCGGCCCTGGCGCCATATTTCCGCGAGGCGCCGGCGACGCGAAAATGGCTGATTTCCTATCTGCTGACCGACCATGGCTTCGCACTGGTGACGACCAAGTTCAAGCCGGGCGGCCGCGAACCCCATCGTGACATGTACTACCTGGGTGCTGCCTGCCTGATGTGGGCCACCTGGCAAATCATGGTTGCCATCGGCATCTTTGCCGGCACCCTGGTGCCCGGTAATCTTTCGCTGGATTTCGCCATTCCGCTGGTGTTCCTGGCATTGCTGATGCCGGCGCTGCAATCGCGCGCGCATTGGTCGGCCGCCTGCGTGGCTGCCGTCGCGGTCATTTTCACCACATCCATGCCCTTGAAACTCGGCTTGATTACCGCGGCCATGGCCGGCGTGATCCTCGGCACCTGGCTGGATGCGCGCGACGAGCGCCGTCTGCGGGCTGCGGCATGATCGCCGGCGATTTGGCGGGCTGGGTGACGGTCGTGGCCGCGGGTGCGGTGACGCTGGCCGCGCGGGCTTCCTTCATCGTCATGCCGCCGGGTACGCGCGTGCCGGCCTGGCTGCAGCGTGCGCTGAAATTCGTGGCGGCGGCAGTACTGCCGGCCCTGGTGTTGCCCGAGGTGCTGTTCCGTGAAGTACCCAGCGGAGAGGTTGTCAATATTTGCCGGATTGTCGCGGCCCTGCTGGCGATGGCGGTGGCCTGGCGCACGCGCAATATCCTCGCCACCCTCTGCGTCGGCATGGCGACGCTGTGGCTGTTGCAGTGGCAGTTCCTTGCGCGTTGATGGATCGGGAGGCCGGCGACGATGCTGCAAATATTGCTGTTGCTTGGCCTGACGCTGGAAGGCATCGTTTACCTCTTGCTGGCACTCTACTGGCGGCGCCAGGGCATGGATGGGATATTGATCACGCTGTTCCTGCTGATGCTGGCGGTGGGGCTGCGCATCGCTGCGGCCTTGCCCACTTATCTGCTGTCCAGCCTGTTTCGCCTGCGCGACCGCAATCCGCAACCCTGGCTGCCGAGCCTGGGTGCGCTAGCCAGGGAGATCGATGCGCGCGCCTTTGCGCTGAGCATTGTCGAGCCCTTCCATCAGCTGCTGTTGCCAAAGGAACCGCTTGGTCCGACGGTCGGTACACCGATCCTGCTGGTGCATGGATATGTCTCCAACCGCGGCCTGATGTGGGCCGTCCGCAAGCGGCTGGCTGCCGCGTCTCTGGGACCCGTCTATACCGTCAATCTTCGACCCATGTTCGGCAGCATCGACGAGATGGTGCCGGGGTTGGCCGCCCGTATCGACACCATCTGCCTGGAGACCGGCGCATCTTCCGTCAACATCGTGGCCCACAGCATGGGCGGCCTGGTGGTGCGCGCCTATCTGGTTGCGCACGCAGAATCCGCGCGGGTTGCACGGCTGATCACGCTCTGTTCGCCGCATCAGGGCACGCAAATGGCCGTACTTGGCTTGGGACGTTGCGTGCGTGAAATGCGGCCGGGCAGCGAACGATTGAAAGCATTGCTTGCAGCCGAATCGGCAACGCCAAAGCCTCCCACGCTGTCGGTTTACACCCTCAATGACGACCTGGTCTATCCCGCCGAAAGCAGTCGCCTGGCATGGGCCGAAAACCTGCCCATGTCCGGGGTGGGGCATGTCAGCCTCATGTCTTCAAAGCCCGTCGCCGAGCGAGTTATTGCCGCGTTGAAAATGTAATTGGCTTGAGGTCGGCAGCATCAATTCCTGATCTGGATTGAACCGCTGCCACCAGGAAATATCGCTTGCAGCTCAATGATTTCCAGTAGGCATTCATTTAACCCATTGAATTTAAATGGGGTCATGCAGGGTGGACTGGTTATTACAAATATGCCTTGACAATATCTGCCTAGGCAGCTATATTGCAACGCATCATGCAAGCCAAGACCAAGGCTGAACCCGCCACCGCCGCCAGTACCGAGGCCCTTTATCAAGGCGGCAAACACTGGAATATCGACGAATCCGTCGGTTATCTGGTGCGCAAACTCGCCAACTCCTTCCAGCGCCATATCGACGCCAAGATGCAGGCGCGTGGTCTGACTCATTCCCAATGGGGCCCCCTGCTGCTGATCGCCAATGGCAAGGGTGACACCGCCAGTGCGCTGGCGCGTGAACTGGGCGTCGACACCGGCGCCACTACCCGGATGGTCGATCGCCTCGAAGCCAAGGGCATGCTGTCGCGTGCTTATTGCGACAAGGATCGTCGCGTCATGCGCCTCAAACTGACCGAGCAGGGCAGGGCCGTGACCGAATCCATCCCGGATGATCTGGCCGAGGTACTGAACCATCATTTGCGCGGCTTCACGCGCGACGAAATGCAACTGATGAAAAACAATCTGCGCCGCATGCTGGAAAACGGCCGCGATGTATTTCCCGAAACGCTCATCGAACCCTGAACATTGCGCCGCGCATCTCGCCGCATATATCCAATGAGGGACCAAGCATGAAGTCAATTTCAAAAACTGTCGGCAGTCCGCTATCGGCGTCCGCCATGCCCGCGATGCTGCTGACCCTGCTGCTGTCGGCTTGCGCCGGATTCGGCGATAACGCCCCGCAATCGACGGTGCTGTCGGCAGGCGCTGTCGGTGCCAGTGGCGTGCTTGCCACGGAAACCGGCGATCGCTGGTGGAATGTATATGGCGATGCGCAACTCGACGCGCTGATCAATCGCGCACTGGCGCAAAACCCCAGCCTCAAATTGGCCGAGGCGCGCATTCGTCGCGCCCAGGCTGCTTCCGGTGTTGCCAATGCCGCCAGCAAATTGCAAATCGGCGCCAGCATCGATTCGACCTATCAGCGTTTCCCCGAACATGGGCTGTTGCCGCCGCCATTCGCGGGGCACAACGATTCGATCAATAACGCCAATCTGAATATCGGCTTCGACCTCGATTTTTTTGGTCGCAATCGCGCCGCGCTCGATGCTGCGTTAGGCCAGGTTGCGGCTGCGCGCGCCGATGCCGCCGCCGCGCAGCTGGTGTTGGCCGCCAATGTCGCCAATACCTGGTTCAATCTGGCGCGTCTGATCGAGCAACGCAAGGTTGCTGCCGACACCCTGGCGCTGCGCGAACAGACACGCAAACTGGTGCAACAGCGTGTCAGCAATGGGCTCGATACCAATGTTGAACTGCGCCAGGCCGAAGGTGGGCTGCCCGGTGCGCGCCTTGAAATCGCCCAACTTGATGAACAGATCGCGCTGACGCGCAATGCGCTGGCCACCTTGATTGGCGCCGGTCCCGACGCCACGCGGGAACTGTCGCCTCAACTGGCCACCGCCCGCGAGCAGGCATTGCCGGCAAACATTCCCGCCGATCTCGTCGGGCGCCGCGCCGACATTGCTGCTGCGCGTGCACGCGTCACTGCCGCCTTGCGCGAGATTGACGTCACCAAGGCCGAGTTTTATCCCAATGTGAATCTGATCGCCTTTGCAGGCTTCGGCAGCATCGGTTACGCCAACTGGCTCGATGCCGGCAGCCGCCAATACGGCATCGGTCCCGCGATCCGCATCCCGATTTTCGCCGGCGGACGCCTGCGCTCGACGCTCGCCGGCAAGGGTGCTGAATACGACGCCGCGGTGGAAAGCTATAACCAGGTCCTGCTCGATGCGGTGCGCGATGTAGCCGACCAGATTGCTTCCAGCCAGTCGCTGGCAACGCAGATTCACGAGCAGCGCGACGCGCAAGCGGCAGCCGAAGCCGCTTACGAGCTCGCCTTGAAGCGCTATCAGGCGGGCCTCAGCAACTATTTGATCGTGCTCACTGCTGAAAATGCCGTGCTGGCGCAGCGCCGACTGGCAACCGACCTCAAGGCTCGCGCCCTGACGCTGAATGTGAACCTGGCGCGTGCGCTGGGCGGCGGCTATGTGGATGTAGATGCCACCGTTTTGAAAACTGCAGCCCGCAAATAGTTTTTGCCCCTTATCGACCCCGAACTCCGGACGAGACCATCATGAATACCACCGTACAAACTTCTGGCCCCTCCATCGATGCGGCCAATCCACGCAAAAAACTCCTGATCACGCTTGGCCTGGTGTTTGGCACCGCCGCGCTGGTCTATGGCGTTTTCTGGTTTATCCATGCGCGCAATTTCGAGTCGACCGACAATGCCTATGTGCAGGGCAATATCGTGCAGATCACGCCGCAGATTACCGGCACCGTCATCGGCATCGGCGCGCAGGATACCGATTTCGTCAAGGCCGGCCAGACACTGATCAAGCTCGATCCGGCCGATGCGCAGGTGGCACTGGACCAGGCCGATGCGCAACTCGCCGCCACGGTTCGTGAAGTCCGTACCCTTTACGCCAATAATGGCGCGCTGGGCGCAAATGTCAGCTTGCGCGATGCCGATTTGGCGCGCACCGCCAGCGATGTCAAGCGTGCCGAAGACGATCTGGCGCGCCGCCAATCACTGGTATCCAGCGGCGCGGTTTCGGGTGAGGAACTGCAACATGCGCAGACAGCACTGGCCGCGGCGCGCAGTGCGCAGGCCGTCGCGCAGGCCGCTGCCGCCGCTGCCCGCGAGCAACTGGCATCGAACAAATCCCTGACCGAAGGCGTACCGGTCGAGCAGCATCCAAATGTGTTGCGTGCTGCCGCTCGGGTGCGTGAAGCCTATTTGGCCTACAAGCGCGCTGAATTGCCGGCGCCGGTGACGGGTTTCATTGCCAAGCGCAGTGTGCAGGTGGGTCAGCGTATCCAACCCGGTGCACCCTTGATGGCGATCGTGCCGCTCAATGAAGTCTGGGTCGACGCCAATTTCAAGGAAGTGCAATTGCGCAATATGCGCATCGGTCAGCCGGTGAAACTGGTGGCCGATATTTACGGTGGCAAGGTCGAGTTCGACGGCAAGATTGCCGGCCTCGGTGCAGGTACCGGCGCAGCGTTTGCGTTGCTACCGGCGCAAAACGCCACCGGCAACTGGATCAAAGTGGTGCAACGCGTGCCGGTGCGCATCTCGCTCGACGCCAAACAGCTTGCCGAGCACCCGCTGCGTATTGGCCTGTCGATGGAAGCGGAAGTGGATGTGCACGACCAGTCCGGCAAGGCCCTGGCCGACGCCAGCAGCGCGCCCTCGGTGAGCGAAACCAAGGTGTTCACGCAAATTGATGCAGAGGCGGATGCCCTGGTAAACAAGATCGTTGCCGCCAATCTGGGCGTACGCAATGTCTCGGTCAAGCCGGTAGTTGCCCGTGTCGGCAAATCCAGCGCACTGTCGGTGAACTCGGCACGCAAACCTGTGGGCCTCAGCTAACCGGCTTCGACCAGCATAGACATCGTCCACTCGCAAGCCTGAACCCATGACATCGACGACTGCCAACTCGGCTGCCGCGGCGCCCGCGCCGGCTCCGGCCGCGCCCGTGGAATACCCGCCGCTCAAGGGCGGCACCCTGGTGCTGGGCACCATCGCGCTCGCCTTGGCGACCTTCATGAATGTGCTGGATACGACCATCGCCAATGTGTCGATCCCCGCGATTGCCGGCGATCTGGGCGTCAGCCCTTCGCAGGGCACCTGGGTCATTACTTCATTCGCCGTTTCCAACGCGATCTCGGTGCCGCTGACCGGCTGGCTTACCCAGCGCTTCGGCCAGGTCAGGCTGTTTACCGCGAGCATCCTGCTGTTTGTCATCGCCTCCTGGCTCTGCGGCCTTGCGCCGAGTA
>JACXTT010003135.1_pt1 | contig 25775 bp, 26 predicted proteins | sample 9270951 | NCBI WGS metagenome assembly JACXTT01 (sample SAMN15532306, study PRJNA645909) | rock metagenome | isolation source: weathered quartz diorite | place: Puerto Rico | collected 2017-06-21
TTGGATTCAACAGGGGCGTCGGCGTGGGGTTGTTGCGGGGGGTGTGTCCCGGTGGAGATTGAGGCTGGGTAGGGGGGGGGGCTCGGTAAAGGCGCGGGGCGGTTGTAGGGTGGGTGGATGGGGTAGGGAAGGATGGCTAAAGACACGTTCGTCTCTGACGACCTCGCTCAGAAGTTCGCCAGCGAGAAGGAAACGCCGTACACCCGGTGGGTGCGCTCGGAGGGGCTGGACATCATCAGCTCCTTCTACGTGCCCGATCTCCACAGCGTTGAACTGAAGCCCTGGGCACGGCGCGGCGGCCGCGGCGTGTTCCTCAATCACGACGCTTCGCGGTCGTCGAACGACTGCTACGTCTGCGAGGTTGCGCCCGGCAAGGAACTCGCGCCGCAGCGGCAGCTCTACGAGGAGATGATCTACGTCCTCGACGGGCGCGGATCGACCTCCGTGTGGAACGACGCTGGCAGGCGGACGACTTTCGAGTGGAAAGCGGGCGCGATGTTCGCGATTCCGCTCAACACGTGGCACCAGCACTTCAACGGATCGGGTGTGCAGGCGGCGCGCTACGTCGCCGTCACCAATGCGCCCGTGATCATCAACGCCTTCGGCGACCTGAACTTCGTCTTCAACACGCAGTACGACTTCAAGGAGCGGTTTAACGGGGAGCCTGATTACTTCGCGAACAAAGGGGAGCAGAGGGGATTGCTCCTCGACACGAATTTCGTCGCCGACGCGATCAATTTGCCGCTGATATCGGCGAAGGAGCGCGGCGCGGGCGGTTCGCACATCCGCTTCAGCATGGCCAGGGGCCACATGAACAGCCACATCTCGCAGTTCGGCGTGGGACGCTACAAGAAGGCGCACGCCCATGGCCCCGGCGCGCACGTCATCATCATGAGCGGCGAGGGCTACACGCTGATGTGGCCGGAAGGCGAGGAGCCGCGACGCTACGAGTGGAAAGAGGGCTCGATGATCGTGCCGCCGAATGCCTGGTTCCACCAGCATTTCAACACCGGCACGACGCCGGCCCGGTATCTCGCGTTCAAGGCCGAAGGCGTCTCGATTCGCAATGCCCAGGGCGTGCCGAAGGCGTGGATTTCGCGGCGCGTCGGCGGCGATCAAATAGACTACGCGGACGAGTCGCCGCGCATCCGGCAGTGGTTTACCGAAGCGCTCGCCAGGCGCGGTCTGGAGCCGCGCATGGACGAGGCCTACGCAGCGGAGCTTGCCGAGTTGCCGGCGTCAGATCCGCAGCTGGTTTCACGATGACGAAGAAGTTCGGAAGACTCTCACCAGTAGCGCAAGCCTTTATGGCTTGCGCCCTGGCAATCGGCGGAGTAATCGTCACATCTGCCCAGGTCAAGCAGGGCGCGACTGCTGCTGACGTTGCGAACTATAGCGGCGCCGACCGGATGCAGAAGATCATCGCCGGCGCGAAGAAGGAAGGCTCCGTCAGCGTCTACACTTCGTTGCAGACGGCGGACATCGGGAAGCTGGGCACCGCCTTCGAGAAGAAGTACGGCGTGAAGGTGATTCCGTGGCGTTCGGGTTCGGAGGCGATCGTCAACCGTACGATCCAGGAAGCGCGCGCCAACCGCTTCACCGTCGACGTGCTCGACACCAATGGACCGGAGCTCGAGTCGCTCCACCGCGAAAATCTCCTGCAGGCGATCAAGAGTCCCTACCTCGCGGATCTGATCGCGCCCGCCGTGTTTCCGCACGGTGAGTGGGTCGGGACGCGCCTGAATGTGTTTACGCAGGCGTACAACACACGGCAGATCAAGAAGCAGGATCTGCCGAAGACGTGGGAGGAGCTCGCGAATCCGAAATGGAAGGGAAAGATCGGCATCGAGCAGGAGGACTCCGACTGGCTTGCGGGCATCTTCAGCGACATCGGTGACACGCGCGCCCGCAAGGTGTTCAAAGACATCGTCACCGCCAACGGAATATCCGTGCGCAAGGGGCATACGCTGCTGACGCAACTGGTCGTATCGGGCGAGGTGCCGCTGGCGCTGACGATCTATAACTACAAGGCGGAGCAGCTGAAAAAGGAGGGTGCGCCGATTGACTGGTTCGTCCTCGGCAACGCCATCGCACGCCCGAACGGCATCGCCGTCACGCGCAAGGCGCCACATCCGCACGCCGCCGTGTTGTTCTACGACTTCGAGCTGAGCCCTGAGGGGCAGCAGATCATCGCGAACCTGGAGTTCGTTCCGACCAGCAAGAAGATCGACACGCCGCTCAACAAAGTGCCGATGAAGTTCGTCGACGCGAAGGTGGCCATCGACGAATACGACAAATGGAAGGGGCTGTATCGGCAGCTATTCAATATTCGCGGCTCATAGACACGAAGACCACGAAGACGTTGTGAACCACTCACGAAAGCTTTTCTTCGCGTTCTTCGTGACCTTCGTGGTGTATCCGATCTTTGTGTCCTCGCAGGACCGAATCGCCGCCGCGAGGAAGGAAGGATCGCTCACCCTCTATACGACGATCGCGGAGAAAGACCTTCCGACGCTCATCAAACCATTCGAATCGAAATACGGCGTCAAAGTAACCGTCTGGCGCGCGGGGACATCGAACGTCCTGCAGCGCGCGGTTCAGGAGGCGGCCGCGAAAAAGTACGACGTGGACGTCATCCACATCGGCTCGCCGGAGATGGAGGCGCTCGCGCGCGAGCAGGTCCTCCTGCCGATCACGGCTCCGGTGCAGAACGACCTTCAACCGGGCTCGGTGCCCGCGCATCGGCAGTGGGCGGCGACGCTGCTCTCGGTCTGGGTGCAGGCCTACAACACGAAACTGATTGGCAAGGACAGCCTGCCGAAGACCTACCGAGATCTTCTCGATCCGAAGTGGAAAGGAAAGCTGGGTGTCGAAGGCAAGGACGAAGACTGGTTTGCGTCCGTCGTCGACGTGGCCGGCGGCGGCGAGACCGGCCTGAAATTCTTCCGCGACCTGGTGGCGACCAACGGCCTCTCGGTCCGGCAGGGACACACGCTGCTGAACAATCTGGTCATTTCCGGCGAGGTGCCACTGGCGCTCAACATCTACAACTACATGCCTGAACAGGCGAAGAAGAAGGGTGCGCCCATTGACTGGTTCGCCATCGAGCCGGCGATTGCGCGGTCGAATGGTGTCGGCGTCGCGCGACATGCACCGCATCCGAACGCGGCGATGCTCTTCTACGAGTATCTGCTCGGCGATGCGCAGCAGTACTTCGTGCGCATGGACTACGTGCCCAGCAACACGAAAGTCGTCTCACCGCTGAAGGGAATCCGAATCGTTCAGGCAAACCCGGCGCGGTCGCTGGACGAATCCGACAAATGGACCGCGCTTTTTCAATCGACGGTCGTCAGACGGCGGTAGACCAGGCGCGGTTATCGACGGTGTTCTCGTAGGTCGCGCCCGGCACCGTCATATTCCACTTCACCGTCCAGTTGTACTCGTCCTCGAACCGCTCGCGCGTATACGGCTGCGGCGGTGCGTGCAGCAGCCGCCACGTCTGGAAGTCCTTCGCGTCGAGCAGCCCGCCCGTTTCAGCGATGAAGTAGTGAATGAACGGCGTCGGATCCTTCTCGAGCACGTCTACTCCGCGCGCCTGCGCCCGGAACATCGCGGCCAGCGTCGGGCCGTCGAGCTCCTCGCTCGCGGCTTCGCTGCGCGTTGAATGTGATTCGATGAGGATGCGAAGACCGTGCTTCTGCGCGACGCTGATCCAGGGCTCCATCAGGCTGACCGCCGCCACCGTTCCCTGCTTGAGCGCCTCAAGCCGCTTCACCATCGTTCCCGCGTTGGTCGTCCTGACATGTTCCTGCGCCAGGAAGCCTTCCATCATCTTCAGCGTGGTGAAGTGGGAGCCGTTGTTCGGCGTGACCGCAATCTCCTTGTTCTTCAGCATCTCCGGCGCATGGATGTTCGAGTCGCGGCTGGTGACGATGGCGAACTTGGACATCGACGCGCCGAGCGCCACGATCTTGCGTCCACGGCGGCCTTCGCAGTTGGCTTCCACGGCGCGCTTCATGATGCCCCACTCGCACATCCGGTACTGATCGATGCCGCCGTCGTTGTAGGCGGAGTCGAGCGGGCGGTCGAATACCGAGTCGAACTTCACCGTGTGGGACGTGGTGACCTGCGCCATCCCGGGCGTGGTGACGAACTCGATGTCGAGCCCCTCGTCCTTGAAAAACCCGAGATCGCGCGCCACCAGCACCGGCAGGTCATGAACCGCGTTCATGATCGCGACTTTGTGCTTTCGCCTTGTCATCTCCTGAACGGTGCTCATAATTTCCTCCTGATCTGGCTCGGTTATGGTACGCGCGACTCAATAGCCTAGGTTCTGAGGGACCCGAGATCAAGATAGACTCTCGCGCATGAAGAAGCTGATAACGCTTGGCGCTGTGACCGTATTCCTCTATGTCGCATTTCCCGCGCAGGCCGAAGAAGTGACGCTGATCGCTCCCGGCGGCATGCGATGCCCAGTCGATTTGATGAAGCCCGGTTTCGAAAAGAAAACCGGACACGTCCTCAAGCCAACGATCGGCGCGGGCGGCGCGACGCACCGGCAGGTCGTGCAGGGCGCTCCCTTCGACGTACCTGTCGTTCAGCCGCCATACGACGATGTGATCAAGTCGGGAAACGTGGTCGCGAGCAGCGAAACGCCGCTGGCGACGGTTCCGATCGTCGTGGTCGTGCGTAAAGGCGAAAAGAAGCCGGATATCTCGAGTGCGGACGCCGTGAAGCGACTGCTGCTCGGGGTCAAAGCGATCTCCTATCCCGACGGCGCCGGCGGACTCGGCGGTGCGGCTGGCGTGAGCTTCGACAACACGCAGAAGAAGCTCGGGATCTTCGACCAGGTCCAGCCAAAGGTGAAGCGGGTGCAGGGCGTGGCGTTGCTCGAGCTGCTGAAGCGGGGCGACATCGACGTCGCGGTGACGTTCTCCAGCGAAGTCAACGATCCCGGAGTGGACGTGGTCGGAACGCTGCCGCGTGACATCTCGACACCGACTGGCCTCGTCGGGTTCGTCTCGTCGCACGCCAAATCGCCGGAAGCGGCGAAGGCGCTGCTCAGTTACCTGTCTGGACCCGAGGGTGCGATGGCGTATCGTTCGTGCGCGATGACGCCGGGCAAGTGAGCTCGCCGGGTCAGACGATGAGCGTATAACCCGGATCGAGCTTCTGGTAGGAGACCAGCAACTCGTGAATGTCATACGGGTGCGTGGGGCGCCCGGAAATCTGGTTTCTCAGAACCTGAAAGAGGTGCTCCACGCCGTTGGCATCGTCGATGTCGATGTCCGCCATCCATTGATCACCACGCGCGAAGAAGGTCAGCTGCAGGTTCGCGAAATGATCCGTCGTCTTGAAGCTGCCGGCGTGCTCGAAACGCTCCGGCGGATGATGGAGAACGCCCGGCGCCTCGACGAACTGACCGGTGTGCACCGCATTCTTCGCCAGTATGTTCAGCAAGCCTGCCCGTCGAATGTCGTCAAGACGCTCGTAGAGCGCGGCACCTGAGAGTTTCTCGAAGCCGAGCACGTTGTCGCTCGCCTCGAGTACGCGCCTCGCGCCATCGGCGAGACCGTCGTGAGTCGGGAATTCAACGCGTTTGACCTTCGACGGATCGACCGGGAACGGGATGTCAATCGATGTGGTCCCTTCCGATTTGATGACGACGAATCGCGACACCGCAAGATACGAAGGAGGATCGACTTCGGGATTTGGATTTATCTCCAGTGCCCATCGATCACGTACCAGCCTCGTCGATCGTGCACCCAGCGCGCAGGCACCCAAACGGCACGCGCGCGCGGGGGACGTTGCCATGTCCCGGGCACCCACACGTAGGCTGAGCGTTCCCAGCGGTAGAACCCAGGTACCCAGACGTAGCCGCGACCGGGTGAAACGATGCGCGTGTCGACAATTGGCGCGGGCGGTCCTACCCGCAGATAGACTCGTGCGCGCGGCGCCGCGGTCGCGCAGGCAACGCTTCCGAGCAACAGTCCTGTCAGCAACATTGCGCTGCCAACCACTTGCAGAGGTTTTCGATGTGGCATTTCCCGCCCTCCGGCGCGGCGCTGGCAACACCATCAGGAAAGACGGGAAACTGGGCTGCTGGGTTGCCGGGTCCAAGTTTTGGGATTTTCAGACGCGAGCGGCCGCAGCTGGAGTGCCGGTTGTCACGTTGGCGCCCTGCAGGATGCGCAGCATCCGGCGCAGCGGCTCGGCAGCTCCCCACAGCAGTTGATCGCCGACCGTAAACGCCCCGAGGTACTCGCCGCCCATGGCGAGCTTGCGCAGCCGCCCGACGGCCACCTTCAGCGTTCCGGTTATCGCGGCGGGCGTCAGCTCACGCTCCGACGCTTCTTTCTCGTTCGGCACCACGCGGACCCATTCATGCGCCGAGGCGAGGATCGACTCGATCTCCGCGAGCGGCACGTCGCGCCGCAGCTTGATGGTGAGCGCCTGGCTGTGGCTGCGCATCGCGCCGATGCGAACGCAGAAACCGTCGATCGGGATCGGATTGTTCGATCGGCCGAGAATCTTGTTGCCTTCGGCCTGTGCCTTCCATTCCTCCTTGCTCTGGCCGTTGCCGAGATCCGTGTAGATCCACGGCAGCAGGCTGCCAGCCAGGGGATGGCCGAAGTGCGTCCTCGGAAGATCCGGGCTCCGCAGCGCGTCGGCGACCGCGCGATCGATATCGAGGATTGCAGATGCCGGATCGTCGAGCAGCGCCCGCGCCGATGCGTGCACGTATCCCATTTGCGCGACCAGCTCACGCATGTTCTGCGCGCCGGCCCCAGACGCCGCCTGATAGGTCATCGGCGTCATCCACTCCACGAGGTTGTTGCGAAAGAGCGGCGCCGTTGCCATGAGCATCAGGCTGACCGTGCAGTTGCCGCCGATGTAGTTTCTGATGCCGCTCTCCAGTGCACGATCGATCACGTCGCGGTTCACCGGGTCGAGGATGATCACCGCATCGTCCGCCATTCGCATCGTCGATGCGGCGTCGATCCAGTATCCTTCCCAGCCTGACTTGCGCAGCTTCGGATAGATCTCGGATGTGTAGTCGCCGCCCTGACAGGAAATCAGGACGTCCATCGCCGTGAGGTCTGACAGATCCCTGGCGTCTTTCACCGGCGGGACGCGCTTGCCGATGGCGGGCGCAGTCGCGCCAGCCTGCGACGTTGAGAAGAACACCGGTTCAATGAGGTCGAAGTCGCGCTCCTCGCGCATCCGCTGCACGAGGACAGACCCGACCATTCCACGCCATCCAATGAGCCCTACGTTCATACCTGGGATCCAGTCTAACTCAGCGGGATCCGGGATCCGGCGTCCGGGATCCGGATCGCTGCGCGCCGCTGCACGTCTCCCCGCCGAGCTTTACGCACCGAAGCTCTGTCAGTAATCTTTACGGCACGAATGGCCGACGACCGGACGCCTATCACCTCAGAACACCTGAAACAGGTGCTCGATCGGCTCGACGAGGTGCTCGGGGAGGCTGCGCGACTCAGAAAAGAGGTGGTCCGGCAACTCACCGAACAGCGCGCCAATCAGCAACAGCACGTGACGACGCGAAAGCGGAAACGTTCGCCTCACAAACGCTAATTTCGAATCACTTTCATAACCGCTTCGCACAAGCGTGGGATGTCTTCGGGCGCGCGCAGGACGACATCACATTGCAGCCGCCGTGCCTCCGCCGCCTCATTTTCTTCGCGCACGATCGCGACGACCGGTGGCCGCTCGCGCCCCAGTCGCGCGATGGCGGCGTGCGGCGGTTCGCTCACACTTTCAAACGCAATCCGCACGACGATCGCCGCCGGTGTGTAAGGGACATCACCGAGCCGTTCCACAAAAGGAACGACTACCGGCGTCACATTGGCCAGCGCGATGGCTGATTCGAGCGCGTCGGCTACCTCTTTTCGCGCTTCGATGATGAGCACGATCGGCAGCATCCGGTCCAAGGCTGTCCAAAGCAAGTACCTCTGGTGACCGTACTGGAGGTCATCCATGGAAACATCAGCGATGACGGACATTGTGCGCACAGCTTTGCCCGCGAAGCTCTGACATTAGGGAAGTAGAAATTACGCGGACTGGCGTATCGCTTGCACCATGGAGTGAAGTAGGGGCGACCGTGAAGTAGGGGCCAACCTTAAGGTCGGCCCTGCATGACTAGAGTCGGAGCAATACTCACCATGGGAGAGCGGATTCCACTACCGTACGAACACGAAGAAACCATCGCGGCTTTCGATCGCGAGCGCGCGGAAGCCCACGAACTCACGCGCAGGCATCACGAAATCATCAGCAGGTCGCGCCGCAACGATCGGCTGATCACGCAGAACAACAACGATCGCGATCGGTGATCCGCGTATAAAATCTTTTGTTTGTGGTTGTCCAGAAATTCGGCGGCACTTCTGTCGCCGATCCTGAAGCAATTCAACGACTGATTCAGATAGTTCGCGATACGCGCTCACGAGACGGACGCGGGCCCGCCGTCGTCGTCTCCGCGATGAGCGGCGTGACCGATGCGCTGCTCGGTGTGGCGGCCTCTGCTGGCGGTGGTCGCCTCGACGACGCGCTCACACGTCTCGACCAGCTGAGGGAGCGGCATCACGCAGCGGCGCGCGCGCTGGCGGCTCAGCACGCCGACGGCCCACTCAGCCAGCAGATTGGTGCGCAGTTCGACGATCTCACGGCGCTCGCACGCGCGCTGGCGGTGCTGCGTGAAGTCTCGCCGCGCACGCTGGATGTGATTGCCGCCGCGGGCGAGCTTCTCAGTTCCCGCATCGTCACGGCCGCTCTGGCCGATGCAGGGATTCCGTCCGAATGGGTGGACGCGCGGCGCGCCATCATCACGACCGGCGATCACACGCGCGCGTTGCCGCTGGCGACGGAAACCGATGCCGCCCTCCGCGCGTCGGTGCGCGCCGTGGTCGACGCCGGACGTGTTCCCGTTCTCGGCGGGTTTGTCGGCTCGACGATCGACGGGCATACTACGACGCTCGGGCGCGGCGGATCGGATTACTCCGGTGCAATTGTCGGCGCCGGCATCGGCGCCCGCGAAATTCAGATCTGGACGGACGTAGACGGCATGCTGACGGCGGATCCGCGGGTCATCGCCGCGCCGAGGCTCGTTCCGCAGCTCTCCTTCGCGGAGGCCGCCGAACTGGCGTACTTCGGCGCGAAAGTCCTGCATCCGAGTACGATCCTCCCCGCGGTCGAACGCAATATTCCCGTTCGCATTCTCAATTCCCGCAAAGCTGACGGGCCCGGCACGACCATCACCGCGGAGCCGCCGCCCGGGGCGACGCCGCTGACGGCGCTCGCCTGCAAGCGGGACGTCACCGTCGTCGACATCACCTCCAGCCGGATGCTGATGGCGTACGGGTTTCTCCGTCGTGTGTTCGAAGTCTTCGAGCGCTACACGACGGCCGTCGATGTGGTGACCACTTCCGAGGTGACTGTCTCGGTCACGGTCGACGATCGCCGCCACCTCGAGCCAATCGTGGAAGAGCTTTCGGAATTCTCGCAGGTGACCGTGGACCACGAAATGGCATTGCTCTGTGCCGTCGGCGATCGGCTGCGCAACGAACCGGCGATTGCCGCGCGCGCCGTCGGCGTGCTGGAGGAGGTTCCGCTTCGAATGATTTCGCAGGCGGCATCGCGGCGGAACATCACCGTTATTCTTCGTCAGGTCGATCTGCCACACGCGATGAACCGGCTGCACGAGGAGTTCTTCGGGTAACACGAAGGACACGAAGACGATGAGGGTGTGATGCGTCTGTTGCTAGTCGGCTACGGCAAGATGGGACAGCTCGTCGAGCAGATGGCGCTCGCGCAGGGAATCGAGATCGCCTCGCGGATTGACGTCGGCACGGGCGACTGGTCGACGGCAGCGGACGTAGCCATCGATTTTTCGACGGCGGAGGCGGTGACCGACAACTTCCCGCGGTATCTGCAGCGGAAGCTGCCGGTCGTCATCGGGACGACCGGCTGGGCCGATCTGGTGGCGCTGTTCCGGCAGGAGGCTGAGCGCGCGGGACTTGGCGTCGTCGCGTCGGCGAACTTTTCCATCGGCGCGAATCTGTTCGAGATGATGGCGGCCGACGCCGCGCGGCTGATGCGGCAGCACCCGAACTACGGCGCGTGGATTCACGAGGCGCACCATGCGACCAAGCGCGACGCCCCTTCCGGTACGGCGCTGCTTCTACGTGACGCAATGACCCGAGCGGGATACGATCGGCCGATCGATATCTCGTCGACGCGAGCTGGCGCGATTCCGGGGATACACACGATCGGATTCGACGGCCCGTCGGATACGATCGAGCTCACGCACACGGCGCGTGACCGTCGCGGCTTTGCTTCGGGAGCGTTGCTGGCCGCGCAGTGGATTCAGGGCAGGCGCGGCTGGTTTTCCATGGTGGACGTGCTGAGCACGGGGCTTTGAGCATGATGAGAATTCCGTTTACAGGTGTAGGCACGGCACTCGTCACGCCGTTTCGGAAGGACGGCTCGATTGACGAAGCGGCGGTGCGGCGTCTTGCGCGGCGCCAGATCGACGGCGGCGTTCACTTTCTGTCGCCGGTCGGCACAACGGGCGAGGCCCCGACGCTTTCGCATGCGGAGAAACTCCGCGTGATCGAGCTCGTCGTCGAAGAAGCCGATGGCCGGGCGCCTGTCCTCGCGGGCGCCGGCGGGTACGACACGCGCGAGACGATCGGTCTCATTCGCGACATCGGACAGATTGGCGCTGACGGGATCCTGTCGGTCACGCCGTACTACAACAAGCCGACGCAGGAAGGGCTCTACCAGCACTACAAGGCGATTGCGGAATCGACGTCGCTTCCAATCGTGCTCTACAACGTTCCCGGTCGGACGGGCGTCAACCTGGAAGCGGCGACGACCGTGCGTCTCGCCGCGATTCCGAACATCGTCGGGGTGAAGGAAGCGTCGGGGAATGTCGTTCAGGCGGCCGAGATCGCGGCGTCGGCTCCAGAGGATTTCATCGTGGTGAGCGGAGACGATGCGCTGACGCTCGCGATGATGGCGGTCGGTGGCCGAGGTGTGGTGTGCGTCGGGTCCAACGTCGCGCCGTCGGAGATGGCGCAGGTCGTCGAGTTCGCGGAGAAAGGGGATTACGTCGCCGCCCGCCGGCTGTTTCTATGGCTGCTGCCGCTCCTGCAGGTGAATTTTGTCGAGTCCAACCCGATTCCGGTGAAAGCCGCGATGGCGGCGATGGGGTTGCTCGAGGAGAACTACCGACTTCCGCTCGTGCCGCCGAGCGCCGCGGCGCGCGAGAAAGTGCTGCGCGTGCTGCAGAACCTCAAGCTAGGGGTTCATGAGCACGCTCGCTGATCGCATCACCACCTTATTCGAACAGGGAAGCAACGCGCCGCGGGATGACGCGCGCGACGCCTTCCTGCGTCTTCGCGACGAGCTGTCGCTCGGCAAGGTTCGCGCGGCGGAGCCCGATCCATCCTCTCCAACCGGTTGGCGCGTCAACGTCTGGGTCAAGCAGGGCATCCTCCTCGGTTTCCGCTTCGGCGATATCGTCGATATGGGCGTCGCCAAAGGACGCTGGCCGTTCTATGACAAGGACACGCTGCCGGTGAAACGGATCGATCCATCGAGTGGCGTACGCGTAGTGCCTGGCGGCTCTGCGGTACGAGAAGGTGCGTATCTCGGTGCCGGCGTGATCTGCATGCCTCCCATGTACATCAACGTCGGCGCGTATGTTGGCGACGGGACGCTCGTGGACTCTCACGCGCTGGTCGGGTCGTGCGCGCAAATCGGCAGGAAGGTTCACTTGAGCGCGGCGGCGCAGATCGGCGGCGTGCTCGAACCTGTCGGCGCAATTCCCGTGATTGTCGAAGACGACGTGCTCGTCGGCGGCAACTGCGGGGTGTACGAAGGCGCCATTATTCGAAGACGCGCGGTGCTCGCCTCGGGCACCATCATCACGGGCTCCACACCCATCTACGATTTGCCGAATGGCCGCATCATCAAACCGGAGGCCGGGCAGCCGTTAGTCGTGCCCGAGGGCGCGGTCGTCGTGCCCGGTGCGCGCGCCGTCACGGTTGGTGCGGGCAAGGAGTGGGGTCTGTCGCTCGCCACCCCCGTCATCGTCAAGTATCGCGATGAACGAACCGATGCCCGCACCGAGCTCGAACGATGGCTGCGGTAACACCGACGGTCGAGTCCCTCACGCGAGATCTCGTCGACATCGATTCCACCACCGGGCGTGAATACGAAGTGGCGACGTGGCTCGCCGCGTTCCTTCGCGATCGGGGGTATCACGTCTCCGAACAGCCGATCGGCGAGGGGCGCTTCAACGTCTTCGCACGCCTCGAGGCTGCTCCGCGCGTGGTCTTTTCGACGCATTTCGACTGCGTGCCGCCGTTTGCGCCGTCGCGTCAGGAGGGAGGCGTCATCTTCGGTCGGGGGTCGTGTGACGCGAAGGGGATTCTTGCGTCGCAGGTGGTGGCCGTCGAACGGCTTCGCGCCGCTGGAGAGTCCCGGATCGCGATGCTCTTTGTGGCCGGCGAGGAGCGCGGCAGCGACGGCGCGCGCGTCGCCAACGACCATGCGCCTGAAGGCGTCACGTTTCTGATCAATGGCGAGCCGACGGACAACCGGCTGGGCATCGCGACGCGTGGCGTGCTGCGCGTCAAGCTGAGGGCGAGCGGCCGCGCGGCGCACTCGTCGTTCCCGGAGCTGGGCGAGTCAGCCATCGACAAACTGCTCGATGCGCTGATGGTGCTTCGCGGTGTCACGCTGCCCGAAGATCCGGTCCTCGGGCGGACCCATTACACGGTTGGACTGATCGAAGGGGGCGTGGCTCCCAACGTCGTCTCACCGGGGGCGTCGGCGGAGATTCTGTTCCGAATCGTGGGTGAAGGCGCGCCGGTGCGCAGCGCGCTCACGGTCGTCGAGCCGCTCGTCACGATCGAGCCCGTGCTCGACATTCCTGCGGTCCGAATGCACACCCTGCCCGGGTTCGAGACCGGCGTCTTTCCGTATACAACCGACATCCCGCTGCTGACGCGGTGGGGGACGCCGCTGCTGCTCGGGCCCGGTTCCATCCACGTCGCGCACACCGACGATGAACATGTTTCGGTGGACGAGCTGCACCAGGCCGTCGAGCTCTACGAACGGATCGCGCGTCAGCTGTTGGAATGTTAGGATGGGTTTTTGGCGGGTCGCACCGCGGCCCGGACCCTGTGCAACTTCAGCCTGCGAACCGCGTCAGGGCCGGAAGGCAGCAGCGCTAAACAGACCCTGAGGTGTGCCGCAGGTGCACCGGGTCGCGGTGGGGCCCGCCCACCTAAGTTGACAAGTAGATAAGGGGAAAAGTGGAAACGTAACTTGCGAAGTACCATGTAACGTTCGAAGCAGCGCAGACGCACTTTCCACTTACTTTTCCACTTTTCCACTTCTTAAACTTTTCCACTTATGTACCAGGTTCTCGCACGAAAATGGCGCCCACAGCGGTTCGATGACGTCGTCGGACAGCAGGCGGTCACGCGCACGCTGCGCAACGCCATCGCCAGCGGCCGCATCGCGCAGGCGTTCGTGTTTGCCGGCCAGCGCGGATCCGGCAAGACGACGACGGCAAGAATTCTGGCGCGAGCGCTGAATTGCGTGAAGGGACCAACGGCCGATCCCTGTGGCGTCTGCGATGCCTGCCTCGAGATCGCACAGGGACGCGATATCGACGTGCTCGAAATCGACGCCGCCAGCCACACGGGCATCGATACCATTCGCGAAGTCATCATCGACAATCTGGCGTTTGCGCCGGTTCGCAACCGTTACAAGGTGTTCATCATCGACGAGGTGCACCAGCTCTCGGGCTCCTCCTTCAATGCGCTGCTGAAGTCGATTGAAGAGCCGCCGTCGCATGTCGTTTTCATGATGGCGACCACGGAGCTGCACAAGATTCCCGACACGATCCTGTCGCGCTCGCAGGTGTTCGAGTTCCGCACTATTCCCACGGCGCTCATCACGGCGCAGTTGAAGAAGATCGTGAGCGCGGAAGGTGTTCAGGCGGAGGATGCCGCGCTGTCGCTGATTGCCCGCGCGGCCGAGGGAAGCATGCGCGATGCGCAGAGCGCCCTCGATCAGGTGATCGCGTTCGCGGGCAATACGATCACCGTGGAGGATGTGTCGACCGTGCTCGGACTCGTCGGTCGCGACCTCCTCTTCGATCTCGTCGGCGCGGTTGTCGCCGAAGACGCGCCGGCGGCGTTCGCGCTTGCCGACCGGGCGGTCGCGTCAGGGCACGACCTGCGCCTTGTCGTGCGCGAGCTGACTCGCGTTGTTCGCGATCTCATGATCGTGTCCGTGGATCCGGCGCGCGTGGGTGACGGCGAGCTGGCGGAAGGGGAGCGTGAACGTCTGACGCAGCTGTCGTCGCGCTTTTCGCGAGAAGACCTGATGCGCGCCTTCGACCTGCTGGCCAACGCCGAGCAGGAGATTCGGACGGCCTCGCATCCGCGGTACCAGTTCGAGATGCTCCTGCTGAAGTGGATGCATACTCGCAAACTGGTGCCGTTGACTGACTTGCTGGTGGGTAAATCCCAAATCCCAAATCCCAAAACCCAAATCCCAAGTACAGCTTCCTCGGCGAGCGGATCGTCGGCTCCGCCAAAGTCTGCGGCGACGACCACGAAAGCGACGCCGCCAACGAATCCCGAATCCCGAGGCCCGAATCCCGAACCAGGCAACCTCAAAGACAAATTGCTCTCCGAGATTCGATCCGGAAAGGCGACGTTCTACAACACCGTCGTCGCGCAGGCGCAAAGGATTGATGTGAACCCGGACCGAATCGCCTTCGTGTTCGGCCCTGCGCAGTCAACGCTGCGCCAGTGGTTCGATCAGCAGAAAACGTGGCTCGATGCCGCGGCGGAGCGCGTGGCGGGGCGGAAAATCGCGGTCACCTCAGAGCTGGCGTCGGCGTCACTGGCTGGGTCATCGAATCCCGAACTCCGAATCCCGAATCCCGGTGAGTCTGTCGAGAAAAAGCGCGACCTGAAAGCAGAAGCCATGTCATCTTCCACCGTCCAGGCGATGCTCGACGTATTTCCAGCGGATATCCGTGATGTCGAAGAGATGTAGGACGGGTTCCGCGGAGCTTCAGAGGCCAGGCGAACGCGGACCCGTCGGAACGTTATGAACATCCAGGCCATGATGAAGCAGGCGCAGCAGATGCAGGAGCGCCTGAAGAAGCAGATGACGGAGCTGCGCGTCGAGGCGACCGCCGGCGGCGGCATGGTCACCGTCGTCGTCAGCGGCGACAAGCAGCTGCACTCGATCAAGATCGACCCGGAAGTCGTCTCGAAAGACGACGTCGACATGCTGCAGGACCTGATCCTCGCGGCCATCAATGATGCACATCGCAAGGTGGACGAGCAGCTCGGACAGCAGATGCAGGGACTGATGGGCGGGCTGAATATCCCCGGCCTCTGATTGCTACCCGATCCTCTCGCCAGGCTCGTTGAGCAGCTGCAGAAGCTGCCCGGCATCGGCGCCAAGGGCGCGCAGCGCCTCGCGTTTTACATTCTGAAGAATCCGCGCGACGAGGCGGAGCGGCTCTGCGAGGCCATCCGCGATGTCAAGGAGCGCGTCACCTACTGCTCGACGTGCAACAACATCACGGAAGCAGACCCGTGTGCGTTCTGCACCAGCGCATCGCGTGATCAGCGTCTGATTTGCGTGGTCGAGGAGCCGCAGAACGTGTCGGTCATCGAGAAGACCCGCGAGTTCCGCGGCGTGTATCACGTGCTGATGGGCGCGCTCTCACCGCTGCAGGGCGTCGGCCCGGACGACCTGAAAATCAAGAGCCTGCTCGCGCGGGTTGCCAACGGCGGCGTCGAAGAGGTCATCCTGGCGACCAATCCGACCGTCGAAGGCGAAGCCACCGCGCTGTACCTTGCGCGGCTGCTCAAACCGCTCGGCGTCCGCGTCACGCGCATCGCGATGGGCATCCCCGTCGGCTCGGATCTCGAATACGCCGACGAGGTGACGATGACACGTGCGATGGAGGGACGACGTGAGGTTTAATCACTAATCGCGAATCACAAATCGTCGACATGATCCCCGCCCCGTATCAGACGCCTGCGGCAGCCCTCCTCCTGCTTTGTGGCATCCTCTCCTGCTTCTTCGGCTACCGCCTCTTTCGAACCGTTCTCGCCATCTTCGGCTTCATCGTCGGCGGCATGCTGGCGAGCTCCATCTTTGGCGCGAGCAACACGACGATGGTGCTTATCGGCTGGTTTGTCGGAGGCCTGGCTGGGGCGTCCATTCTGGTCTTCGCATATTTCCTCGGTGTCGCGCTTGCCGGCGCCTCAATCGGTGCAGCGGCCGCGAATCTGTTCTTCTCGGTCGGCAATCGCGATCCGCGTGTGCTCGTCGTGATTCTGTGTTCGGTTGCCGGCGCGATCGCGTCCATGTATCTGCAGCGCTACTTCATCATCGTGTTCACGGCGTTTGGCGGCGCCTGGACGATGATCGTCGGCGCGATGGGGATCATCGGCGACCCCGCAGCCCTGCGCGCGGCGGCGACTGGAGATGTGTGGGTGGCCTATCCGCTCGACCCCGCACCCGGTCAGGAATGGGTCGTCGTGGTGTGGATTGTTCTGAGCGTCATCGGTGCCTTCGTGCAGCAGGCAATCACGGGAGGTGAGAAGGGAAGGGTGGTGAGACGGAGGAGGAGGAAGAAGAAGGAATCATAGGCAGGCCCGAGTCCGCGAAAGTTCCTTGCGGACTCGGACCCGGCATCGATCAGAACAGCAACCGGACTCCCAGCTGCGCCTGTCTCGGATTGTCGACCGTCGTCACCTTCATGAAGTTCACCGAGTTGCGGGTGCCGACGGGATTGCCGAAGTTCGAGTGATTCGTCAGGTTATACACCTCGAGGAAGAATCCAGCCTGGTAGCGGCCCACTCGCTGCACGTACTGGAACCGCGCATCAAGAATGGTTTTGTGCTCTCCCTTGATTCCGTTGCGGATCGCGAAGCCGCGCGAATCGAGCGCCGACAGGATGGGCGCCGTCAGATCGTTCACACCCTTCTGCGGCCGGTCGTTCGTCGTGCCATCGCCGTTGACGTCGGTCCCGACGGTCTCGTTGATCGGATAACCCGAATAGGTGCGGAACACCATTCCGGCGCCGAGGCCGTGTCCGAGGTCCACGTTTGCGCTCGAGGCGAACGCGTGCGTGTTGTCCCGATCGCACCGTCCGTAATCGAGTCGTGGATTGCTGTCGACGACGATGTTCGCGACGTCATGGCACCTTGCATAGGTGTAGCTGACGCGCGCCGACCAGCGGTTCGCCATGCGGCGTTCGAGCTCGACTTCCAGCGAGTTGAAGTCGGAGTTCAGTGCGGCGCCCAATTCGCGTGTCTGCTCCTGGTTGAACTGCGCGAACGTCGCGGTGCGCCCGGCCGCAGGCACCAGCACGCCAGAGGGATCGAACGCGACAACGCCCCGCCGCGTGACACGGCCCGCCGCATCCACCGGCCCTTCGTTGATGTCGATCACCGCGGTGTTGTCGCGGCCGCGGTTTCCGACGTAATCGATCGATACGGCCGTATTCGGCGCGATCTCACGCTTGATGCCGCCGCTGAACGCCCACGTGTAGGCCATGCGTCGATCGCCGTCCACGATCGGCCCGGTCGTCGTGTTGTTCACGGCGTTGCCCGCCAGGACGTTCGCGCGCCGTGCATTCATGAACGCGATGCACGCCGGACTCATCACGGCTTCGCCGGGAACATTTCCAGCAGCAGGGTTCAGGCACGCCGTGGCTTCGGGGGTAGGCCCGACCGGGAATGCTCCAGTCGTGGCCGGTGATGCCACCTGCGTCGTGTCATACGCCTGCGTCGGAGCGATCACCGATCGCTGTTCGAGCGTGGCGAGAATCGACAGCTGCTGGTACTGGTAAACCTTGCCGACACCGCCGCGGACTACTGTCTTGCCATCGCCAAAGGTGTCCCACGCCACGCCGAGACGCGGACCAATCGCGTCCTTCGTCTTTGGCGTTGCCTTCTGCCAGTCATAGCGCGCGCCAACGTTCAGCGTCAGGTTCTTCGCCACCTGCCACTTGTCCGACACAAAGCCGCTGGCGCGGCGATCGATCTGCGTGAACTCGTACTGTCCCATGCTGACGCCGAAGCGGAAGGGGTAGGTACGCGGATCGTTCACGTTGAACGGTGCATCGGTCGGGAAGGTGAAAAGTCCGATGAAGTTCGCCGCCGTGCCTTGAGGCAGCGCACCGTTGCGGCTCCACGCGACGCCTGTCTTGAGGTTGTGAGCTCCGGCAATCCAGGTCAGCGTGTCGTCGAAGGTGATGTCGCGAATGAGGTCCTGCGTGTAGGTGTTGCGCGAGGCCGCGATGTAGTCCGGATGCGTGTTCTGCGAACCGAGAGCGAAGGGGTCGCGGCCGCTGAAGCCGATGAACTTCCAGTTGCTGTCGAACAGCTGCCGTGGACCCTGCAGCAGGCTTTCGCGGACGTGGCCGATCTTGACCTCGTTGGTGGTGCGGTTGTTGATCACCGAGGCAAGCGAACCGCTGAACACCTGGTCTCCCGCGTCGTTCTCGTAGCGCGCCGCATCGAGGATCGCCTTGTCGCCTTCGATGGTGTCGCGCTCGGTCACGATCTTTTCGCGCGTCCAGCGGAAGCTCAATTGATTGTTGTTGTTCAGGTGTTGATCGAGTCGCAGGAATGTGTTCGGCCCCGAGAACTTCGTCGTCGTCGAATAGGAGACGGCGAGCGGCGCTGCCTGCGCGGGGAAGTTCAGGTTCGCGGCCTCGCTGGAGTTGGTCCCCTCATAGTTGAAGAAGAAGAACGCCTTGTTCCGCACGATCGGACCGCCGATGCTGCCGCCGTACACGTTGCTGCCGAAGTCGCCGTTCTTTTCACCAGCCTGCTTGAGGAAGTAGTCGTTCGCCGCGAGCGAGTTGTCCTGGAAATACTCGAAGACTCGCCCCGCGAACCTGTTGGTGCCGCTTCTGGTGACGCTGTTGACGACAACGCCGGTCGAGCCGCCATACTCGGCGCCGTATTGGTGTGTCTGGACTTGGTACTCGGCCATGGAATCGAGCGCGATGCGCGCCTGTGTGCCCTGCGATCCACCGCGGCGCGAGTCGTTGTCGTTCTGTCCGTCGACCAGAAACAGGTTGCTTGTCGTCGCCTGTCCATTCGCACTGAACTGACCGCCCTCGAAGGAACCGGGCTGCAGCACCGGCACCAGGCCCGGGATGGTCTGCATCAGCGCGAACTGGCTGCGATTGGCGCTCGGCAGCGCGTCGATCTCGTTGCTCGTGATGTTGGTGCCGATGCGGTTGCTCGTCGATTCCACGAGCGGCGCTTCGCCGGTCACGACGAGCGTCTCGGTGAGACCCGCAACCGACAGCGTGAGTGGAACGGTCAACTCCTCGCCGACACGCACGACCATGTTGTTGCGAGTCATCGGCTGGAAGCCGGAAAGTTCCGCCTTGATCGTGTAGGAGCTCGGCAGCAGCTGCGGGATGACATAGCGGCCCGTGGCATCGGTGACCGCCTCGCGCATGAGCCCGGTTTCTTCATTTGTGACGGTGACCGTCACTCCCGGCAGCACCCCCTTCTGTGCATCGGTGATGGTGCCGTTGATTTCGGAACGTCCGCCTTGCGCCAGCAGCGGCGCCGGGGCGCCGAGGATCACGCACGTGGCCACACACAGGAACAACCGCCGAAGGGTCCGCATTAAATCCTCCTTGCGTAGTGAGATGCGCGGACATTAGAGGGACCACGCGCCAGTGTCAAGCGGCGTGGCGCCGGCGGGCGCAACTCACCGAGTCGACGCGGCCTGCAGCGAATCGCGATTGACCTCGCGACCTTTGAGAAAAATCCTTGCAATCCGGCGGCTGTTGGTGATGTTTTCGAGCGGGTTGGCATCGAGCACGACGAAGTCCGCCTGCTTGCCAGCTGTCAATGTGCCGGTGTTTCGCAGGCGCAGGTAGTCGGCGCCATTGGCGGTTGCCGCGACGATCGCTTGCATGGGCGTCATTCCGGCTTCGACCATCAGTTCGAGCTCGCGGTGTTCGGCGAACCCGAAGGGGTCGTCCTGCAGTCCCGTATCGCCGCCGAGCACGATGCGTGCGCCCGCCGCGGAGAGCTTCGCGAGGCTGCGCTGCAGGATGGCGTAGCGCTCGCGTGCAGCAGCAGCCTGCGCCGCTGGTCGGCCGCTGTATGCGCCGAGCACCTTTGCGACGAGCTGAGGTCCAATCGCCTGGCCCGCCGGCCCATTGAGCCACGCAGCCAGCGATACCGGCGGGTCGGTATTGCGACCACGTTCCGCGTTCTGCAACGTCGGCATGATGACGACGCGACGCTTGACGATCGCCTGGACCACCTCGTCATCCATGTCCTTGTCGCGGACCATGTGGGTGAAGCCGTCGATGCCCGCGGCTACGAGCCCTTTGGCGTCAGCGAGATAAAACACGTGAGCGTTGACGCGGATGCCACGCTTGTGTGCTTCGTCGATGACCGCCCGATAGAGCGGCGGGCTCAGTTCCGGCGCACGACCGTTGCGATCGTCGACCCAGATCTTGATGAAGTCGACCTTCTGCATCGCGAGCTCGCGCACGGCGCTTCGTGCCTGTTCTTCCGTGGTGATCTCGTAGGCGATGCCTTTGTAGGTGTCCGCACCAGGGCCGGCGTTCGGTGCGCCGATGCCGCGGCCGGCGGTGAACAGGCGTGCGCCACCGAGGCGGCCAGCAACTTGATCGTCTCGAATCTTGAATGCCGCGTCGCCCGGATCGATGCCTTCGGACACGACCGCGCTGACGCCGAAGTAGAGCGCGCGATTGAGGTCGTCGATGATCGTCTCGCGGCGGTAGTTCTCCGGCCGGTACGTGGTGCCCTTCTGAAAGCCCGTGTGCGTGTGGATGTCGATGAGCGTCGGCATCACGGTCTTGCCCGTGAGGTCGACGCGCATCGCGCCCGCGGGCGCCTTCACATCTCCCGCGCGCCCGATGCGTGTGATGGTCTCGTTCTGGACGATGAATGCTGAACGCTCGAGAGCGGGCGTGCCGTCGCCGCGAATCAGCGTGGCGCCTTCGTAAATCGTTGTCTGAGCGGCCGCGGGAGCAACGACCAGCAGGGCAACGAGGACAAGCTTTTTCACGCGCGGATTATAGGCCGCAGGTTGCGCGAGGTGCCCCTATCCGATACGATCGGAAGTCGCGTCTGCGGCGCAGCGTCCCACCATCATTCCTCAGTAGCTCAATGGCAGAGCATCCGGCTGTTAACCGGAGGGTTGCTGGTTCGAGTCCAGCCTGAGGAGCCAACTTCCTTAACAAAATCTGAAACTTCCGTCTCGGCAGCATCGCCGTCGGGACCGCTTTGCCCTCTTCTTGCCCTTTTGTTTTTCTTGCCCCTTCTCGGGACTCGGTGGTGGCGTTGCCCGAGCAAGTGTTCTGATCACCGAATGCTCGTACGCCGCTTCCGTTAGCGCCTGCAGATCGCGATACATCACCAGCTACTCGAAGGAGAAGGTGCTGAGCCACATCTGATCGGTTGTTTCCCAACGGCGCTCTCGCACCGCCTTACCAACTTCGTGAAGCAGGCGGGCTAGCGACTTTTCATCGGGCTCGTCTGGCGACTCAGGAAGACGGAGTTTGTGTCGCTCACGGAGCAGTACTCAAGAGCGGGATGTCCTTGAGATTCCTCGTCAGCGACGAGTAACCGAAGGGGAGCATTGGGGCCCTTCTCTCAAGCTCGCATGGAACCATCCACAGAGGACTGATCGACTCGCCGAACGAATCATCGCGCCAGCGCAACGCGCCCAGGACAGGTGCAGCGTTGTGACGCCTCTCTCTTCGACCGTCGTTCGCGCATTGTCGTAGATGCGCTTTAACGCCCGCATCAGATCAATCGGCTTAGCATCGAATGTGATATCGCCGGAATCGACAACGAGCTCTGACCCCACTTCATTCTCAAAAAGGTCGTCGTTTTCGGAACTGCCTCCCGCGGGTCGCGTGCGGACAAGCGGCAAGCGAAGACTCGCTTCATCGAGTACCACGCGACCGAACAGCGGCGTTGCGTCAGGCGCAAGCACGCGAAGCTTCGTGACTCGCGACCGATTGAGGCCGATTAAAGGATTCGACTTCGTGAGGTCGAGCACACGATCTTGCCACTCCCGCATTTGCGCGCGCACACGCTCGCGATCGACAAGACCGCGACCAGGGCCTTCGTTTGTTGGAGGCTGTTCTTGGCCCATAAGGTCTCGATGATCAGACGGCGTATCAAAGCCCTTCTGCAGAGCACCCCCGGGTTCTGAATCAGGCTTGGCGGCGGCTCGATTCTAACCGGCGGAGTCCTGCCGGAGTCAGCTTTTACTCTGGTGTTGGGCAGCGCGTCGCCGTCAGACACTCCAGCTTATAACGTATTGAAACTGAAAGACTTGTCTAGCAACTTAGCGCCCGATTAGTCTTCATGCGGCTCATCTCTCAGCATGTTTATCGCAAAAATGCGTTGACTTGATATCGCATAAATGCGATAGTGCCTTCGGTGAGGGGAACGAGTGCCGCAGACAGAGGTTGTGATCTTCGCTGCAGACGACGTCTCGGCACCATTGCTTGTTTGGATGGACCAACTTCAAGCAAAGGCCCGAGACAAATGCCTCGTCCGAATCGAGCGGCTGGCCGAACTCGGTCACGAACTGCGGCGACCCGAAGCGGATTTCTTGCGAGATGGGATCCACGAGTTGCGTGTGCGGCACGGGAACATGCACCACAGAATTCTCTATTTTTTTCACGAGCAACGCGCGGTGTTGAGCCACGGGTGTACGAAGGAGGATGTCGTTTCACCTGTGGAGATTGACCGCGCGATTACCCATAAACAGCGATTCACACAGGACCCAGCGCGACATACCCATGAGGAGTGAATGACCATGGCCAAGAAGGACAGGACACAAGATGCTGTCGCCATCCTTCACGGTCGCTACGTGAAGGACGATCCCGAGCGGAAAGCATCGCTCCAGGAGGAACGTGTAAACGCCGAAGTCGCCCGACTCATTTACGAGATGAGAACGGCGGCTGGACTTTCGCAGCAGCAGCTCGCAGAACTGATCGATACGACGCAATCTGTGATCAGTCGACTGGAAGATGCTGACTATGAAGGACGGTCTCTCTCCATGCTGGAACGGATTGCAACTGCTCTGAACCAAAAGCTAACCGTCGTCATGACTGCCCGCGAGCCTGAAATCCAAGAAGTGCGGGAAGCGTTTAATAGGGTCGTGCAAATGCTCCGGCGCTCGCGTGGACTAACGATCGACGGGCTAGCCGAGCAAACGGGCATCGATCGAACGGAGTTGGTGGCTTTAGAGCGAAATCCGGGATATCGACCATCTCCACTGACGTTGCATCGTCTGAGTCAGTTTTTTGAGGTTCCAGACCGTAAGCTCGCCGTGCTTGCTGGTGCGATCCGTGATGTGCCGGAGGGACTTCGCCAGCACGCAGCGGCGTTCGCTGCGCAGTCGGATTCCTTTTCGAAGCTAACGAAGGAAGAGCAGCGCGTCCTAGATGACTTCGTCGGGTTTCTGAGATCTGACGATTAGTTATCTCGGCGGAGTTTGTGAATGGATCAGAGCACGCGTAGGGAAATCCAACGAATCGCCGCGGAAACGCTCCGCGATGCCGGCCTCACCGAGCCTCCGTTGTCGGTCGAGCTGTTGTTGGATCATGTCCAACTCCATCGGGACTACTACGACCTTTCAGATCCAGGATTCCTCGATCGGGCAAAACACAAGCTTCGTGTCCATGGAAGAAAGCTTGCCGAAATCGTAAACAAGGTGCGGTTGAAGGCAGTCTATTCGATGAAAGCCGCATTTGCATCGACAACGACCTCCCAAAGATTAAGCACCCTTGGGCATCCTGCCATGAAACCGGTCATCGTATTCTCCGGTGGCACAAGCCATTTTTCTTTGGTGATACCGCCGAGAGCCTTGACCCTGCATATCAGGCCGATTTGGAGGACGAGGCAAATTACGCCGCCGGTCGTCTCATGTTCATCGGTGACAGATTCACTCGAGACGCACGCGACGTTCCGGCGACTGTCGAGGGTCTCAAGCTTCTCGCCAAACGGTACGCGGCATCGCTCACCACCACACTTCGCCGCTATGTCGAAGAGGGACCGGACATCGCGATGGCGATGCTCGTAAGCACTCCTTCGTGGGCTCAACGTCCGTCAGACCAACCGCGTCGATGGCGTCACTTCGTTGCATCGGCGATGTTTGCGAAGCTGTTTCCTGATATGTCAGCAGAAGCACTGCGCGTCCTCGTCGACGAGCACGCGAAACACCGAAGAGGCGGCACCGTCGCCGATTTTGAATTTGCGTTACTCGACGCGCGCAGGGAGCGCCACGAAATCCGAGCATGGAGTTTCAACAATCAACATTACCTGCTCACGTTGGTCGTCGAGCATAGAAGGGCAACCGAGACCAGGATCGTGATCCCGTCAACCGTGCTGGGAGTGGGTGTCCTGAAACTGAGGTGAACCATGAATTTTCTTCACACGGATTTCGACGGCGGTCCGAATGATGTCGTACTTGTCACTCTCGATCATCAAGCGAACGTGATGCTGCTCGACGAGACGGCATTCTCTTCGTATCGATCCGGCGGTCGCTTTACCTACCACGGCGGGTGGGCGACGAAGTCGCCTGTGCGGTTACGGCCGCCATCCTCAGGACATTGGCACGTTGTTGTAGATCTCGGAGGCAGGAGCGGGCAGGTTAGAGCCGGAATCCGAGTGGTCAAGACGGCGGCATAACTTCGGACTTGTCGATCATTCCAACGCCCGAGCATGTGACCTCCCATCGAGCTTATGAAGTATCTCGGCAATTCGCTGCAAGGGAACGAGTTTATCGACTTCATTCAAAAGGAGGCATACTCGCGTCTCGCCGTAGACGGGTCAATCCATCTCAAGACGTTGAGCGCCGACCGATACTCTCTCGGCGTTGACAAAGACGAATTCCAAGTCGTTGATCACTGGAACGCCGACGAGCCCAGGGCCATCAACACTTTGAGCGGCGGCGAATCGTTTCTCGCCTCCATGGCTCTGGCTTTGGCTTTAGCAGAAGGCCTCTCAGGTCTGAGTTCGGGGCAGACCAAGTTTGCGTTGGAATCCTTGTTCCTTGACGAAGGATTTGGCAGTCTCGATCCGGAGACCCTTGAGTTGGTCGTAGCCGGTATAGAGGGTCTCAGTACAAGCGAACGACTCATCGGCATTGTTTCGCATGTGGGACAAATCGCGGACCGGATGCCAGTTCGAATCAATGTTGTGAAGTCGATTCGTGGTAGCACAATCGGTGTGGCAAATTAGCTTGGAGGCAAGTGAAGGCCCGCCATCGATACCCATTGCGCTCGAACCATTCCTCACCCTTATCTGGCGTTGCCCTTTCCTTGCCCTTTGCTGACACCCAAATGCGGTTCAGAGCGGCAAACGGACACATCGGAAGATTTTTTCTGATCGTCGCTCGCGCTCGATCTTATCGAGTCGGATTCGCGATCTGCCGACTCGCCGATCGTTCGCAACAGGCGGCAAAACGGTCATTTTTCGTCTGTTAACCGGGCTTGTTCTGCCTTCGTCATCGCCTCTCCACTGAAGGCCCTTCAGCCTAATGAGGAGAGCTCGATATGTCACCCTAGTCTTGGGATTTCACAAAGCCATTAAAGTCAGCAGCTTGCAATGATTACTGTCCGGCGAGTCATCTGAGTTGTTGATTCGCAGTGTCTTGCACCAGCTGGGGCCGCA
>JACXTT010003136.1_pt1 | contig 25770 bp, 21 predicted proteins | sample 9270951 | NCBI WGS metagenome assembly JACXTT01 (sample SAMN15532306, study PRJNA645909) | rock metagenome | isolation source: weathered quartz diorite | place: Puerto Rico | collected 2017-06-21
CTTATGCACCAGCTCGTGCGTGCATGCTGGCCGACCGCCTGGGTGGGGAGTCGCGCAACGAATTCACGGCTGTCGCTAATTGATCTGGCCTGGGCGAATAGCAAGGTCGGATTTCGTTACTACTTCGTCAGTGTTCCACGTGGAACATTGGTTGCCAAGTTCGTCCCATCGTCCCAAAACGGCTGTGTGTGCCTGGATGAATGGGACGAACCCGGCGGCGAGCCCGAACTCTACTTCTTGCCAACCGGCGCCCGCAGCGCCTGTCCCACCCCGCCCCTTCGTCATTTTTAATAATTCGGCGCTTGCATTCATGAGAGAAATGTTAGATGATGACGGTTATTCCGATCAATCATGCGGAGGGTCGCTCGCTTTGCGCGCCTCCGGGGCTCTCCGCTAGCGTGGACGCGAAGTCGGCTCTCAGGGTAACGGACGATGCCTGCACCGATCACCATCGATGGGTTCCTCGAACTCGGCCTCAAGAGCGGGCTGCTCGAAATGGAGACGCTCCAGACCTGCCAGTCCGGCTGGAGCCGCGCCGGCCTGCAGCCGCAATCACCCAAGGAACTTGCCGACGCCCTCATCAAGGAAGGGATGCTGACCCACTTCCAGGCCGAGAAGCTGATCGCCGGGCGCTGGCGCGGCTTTCTCATCACCGAGAAATATCGGCTGCTCGAACGGCTCGGCGCCGGCGGCATGGGGGCGGTCTATCTCTGCGAGCACATCAACATGGGCCGCAAGGTCGCCCTCAAGATCTTGCCCGTCCAGCAAGCCGAGGACCCGGCGTCGCTGGCGCGCTTCTATCGCGAGGCCCGCGCGGTGGCCCGGCTCGATCATCCGAACATCGTCCGCGCCCACGACATCGACCACGATGACAAGCTGCACTTCATCGTCCTCGAGTTCGTCGATGGCGCGAATCTGCACGACTTCATTCGCCGCAACGGCACGCTCAAGCCGGAGCGGGCGGCCCATTACATTCGGCAAGCGGCGCTCGGCTTGCAGCACGCTCACGAAGCGGGGTTGGTTCATCGCGACATCAAGCCGGGCAACCTGCTGCTCGATCGGCAGGGAGTCGTCAAGATTCTCGACATGGGCCTGGCCCGCTTCTTCCACGAGGACTCGGCCGCGTTCATCAAGGAATACGAGGTCGGCTACATCATCGGCACGGGGGACTACATCGCGCCGGAGCAGATCGTCGATAGCCGGGTCGATATCAGAGCGGATCTCTACAGCCTCGGCGGTACGATGTATTACCTGCTGACCGGCAAGAGCCCGTTCCAGGACGGGACCAACGCGCAGAAGATCATCTGGCATCAAGTGCGGCATCCGAAGTCGCTGCGGGTGCTGCGCCCGGACGTGCCGGAGGAATTGATGCGCGTGTTCGAGAAGATGATTGCCAAGGAGCCGAACCGGCGCTACCAGACGCCGATCGAGGTAGTCGAGGCGCTGGCGCCGCTGGTGCGTGGGCCGATCGCGGCGCCGACGCTGGCGGAGATGCCGGCATCGGTGTTGTGCGGGTGCCAGCGGCCGTTGTCGCAGTCGATGCAGCCGACGGGTCCGACGACGCCGGGGACGGAGCTTGAGGCGGGGGTGGTGCTCCTGCCGGGGACGCCGCAGCCGCGGCCACTGTCGTCGGCGCAGATCAAGCGCTCGCCGCCGTCGAAGGGGTAAGTTGTTAGCCGCTTGCGGTTTAGCGCTCGCATGGCGCCACGTGAGCGCGAAGCCGCAAGCGGTGAAGTTGCTGGAGTCACTGGATGACGCAGTTCTCGGACGCCGTGCAAGCCATTCGCGAATTCACTCAACAGCAAATCTTGGATTACGACGCATTTCCTAAAGACGACGCGCAGCTTTTACGAGATGCCTGTTTCAAGAACCTGTTGACGCTCTGCCACAAGGCGTCGGCCAGCGAGCGCAATGGCGTGCTCGCGGAGCTCGGCCCGGAGATCGCGGCATGCCCCGACGTCTTTCAGGCGGGCCGGGTGGCGATGCTGTGCGGCATCGTCGTCGAGTGGGGCGCCGATCCGACGATCGCGATTGCTGCCATCCTTGAGCGCTTGACGACACAACTTACGTTGGCAGCGTCCGTCGCGTCCACGATCGACGCCGCGAACGAGGCCGAGCTATTTGCGACCATGCCGGACGCCATGAAAGCGTGGATGGGGTTGCGTTACATGATCAAGCCGGCGATGACGATGCTGTGCCTCGATTTGGCCAGTCGCGAGTCGGCACGTCGCCATGACGCGTTGAGCGTAGGCATTGAAGCGCTGGCGTCGTTGCAACGCGAGGTCAAATTTCTGCAACGCCTGTTGGCCTTCACGGACGGCGAGGAACTGATCGTCCTGCACCCGCAAGAGAGCAGAGGCTTTCGCGTGCGGCTCGAAGCGATCGCCTCGAACTTTCATCTCTTCTCACTTTTGCAAGGCGTGCTGGTCGGCGAACCGGCCACCGGTTTGCTCGCCGGCCCGCGGCCCAATCGCAAGGTCATCGCGACCGCCAAGGGGGACATCCCGCACGACCGCCTCATCACCGACGCCGCCGTCTGGCACTGCTACAACTGGACCGGCCTGCTCCCCGACGGCACGCTGGCGGCGACGCTGATGACGACCTGGGTTTCCGGCGCGGCGACGCCGCGCGATATTCCGCACTTCGAGGGGGAGCGCGTGCTGCTGCTGGGGCCGCCGGTTCCGGCGACGCGCTCATGGGACAGCTCGTTCTTCACGAACCTGCACGAGGCGCTGCGCTCGAAGGCGGAGGTGGTCGAGATTCTGAGCGCGGACGAGGTCGGACTGAGGTTAGCACGCATCCGCAAGGCGCCGCGCGAACGCTAAACGATGAGCCGCATATTCGATAAACTAAACGCACTCGCCTGGCCTTCCCTTTTTTCCCCGAAAGATCTTCGCCAATGGACGCGACCCTCCTCGATCAACTCGAGAAAACCGTCAACACCGCCGGCCCCACGGCTGCCATCGCCAAGCTGGCCGACGAGCTGATGGCCAGCAAGGACTATGCCGGCCTGTTTTACGCGCTGCTGATGAAGAAGCGCTACGAGTTGGGCGTGTCGCCGATCGCGACCGGGTCCAATCAGGACCTGCCGGCCGACGTACAGCATGCATTCGAGGGCGGCATCGCCGAGGCGGCGCGTACCGTCGGCAACCTCTACTTGCAGGAAGGACAACTGCCGCAGGCCTGGGGCTACTTCCGCATGCTGGGCGAGACCGGGCCGATGGCCGAGGCGCTCAACAAGCTCGAGCTCGACGACAACATGGACGTGCAATCGATCATCGACATCGCGTTTCATCAAGGCGTCGCCCCGATCAAGGGCTTCGATTGGGTGCTCGCCCGCTTCGGTATTTGCAGCGCCATCACCGTCATGGGGGGCGATTTGCCGTTCACGCCGGAGGTGCGGGCGGCTTGCTCGCGCAAGCTGATCCGCACGCTGCACCATGAACTCGTGGACAGGCTCAAGGCCGAGATCATGCGCGTGCAGAGCTTCGAGGCGGCCGGCACGACGGTGCGCGAGCTGATCGAGGGGCGCGATTGGTTGTTCGCGGACGACTTCTATCACATCGACCTGTCGCACCTCAATTCGGTCGTGCAGATGGCGACCCAGCTCGACAAATGCGAGGAGCTAAACTTGACGCGCGATCTGTGCGCCTACGGCATGAAGCTGTCGCCGCGCTTTCGCTACCAGTCCGAGCCGCCGTTCGAGGACCAGTATGCCGACTATGACAAGTATCTCGGCGTGCTGACCGGCGAGGACGTCGAGGGCGGCCTGGCCCATTTCCGCACCAAGATCGAGGCTGACGATCCGAAGACGGCAGGCACGTTCCCGACGGAGGTTTACGTCAATCTGCTGATGCGGGTGGGGCGCGAGCAGGACGCGCTCGGCGTGGTACGCCAGTACATCACGCCGCTCGGTGAAGTGCGGCTGTCGTGCCCGAACCTGGTGGAGCTGGTGCAGAAGACGAAACGCTTCGACGTGCTGGCCGAGGTGGCGCGCGAGCAAGGTCACGCGGTCAATTTCGTCGCGGGGCTCATTGCCGGCAGGCCGAACCAACATCGCACCGCCAATGCAACGCCGGCCAAGGTGAACCACAAGCCGAAGGCTGCGCGAACGAAGAGCCGCACGAAGCCGAAGGTCGCCGCCACCAAGGCGCGCCCGAGCAAACCGGCGCCCAAGCGGAAAGTCGCGCGGACGAAACAGCGCCGTCGGTAAGCAATGGAGAATTGCTAATTTCCCTTTTTCCCGAAATCCGGCATCTTCCCCGCGGACACCTCTTTCTCCCACTCGTCGAGCAACGGCCACGACACCGCGCAGGTGCCGAAGTCAGCCATGTACTGGTACTGCGTCAGGCGGTCGATCGCTTTTTGCAGGATGCGGTTGTCGCGGCGGAAGACGGGGCCGTGGCTGGGCAGCAGAAACTCGGCGTCATCCTTGATGATGCGCTTGAGCGACTTGAGGTAATCGGGCAGGTTGGAGCCGTGATGGGCGTCGATGACGCCGACGCAGCTGTCTTTGTAGATGTTGTCGCCGCAGAACAGCAGGTTGCCGAGCTTGAAGGCAAGCTGTCCGGCGGTATGGCCCGGCGTATGCCAAACTTTCAGCTTGAGATCGCCGACCTTGATGGTGTCGCCTTCGTTGAGGATCAGATCGACCTTGCAGGGGGGCATCGGGATCGAGAACTCCTGCGCCTTGATGGTCGCATAGGTCATGATCTCATCGCCGCTCTCCAGCGGTTCGACGGTCAAGGGGTGGGCGGCGACTTTCGCCTTGAGCATGTCGCGCGCGTGGGCGATGCCCTGGATATGATCCGCGTCGGCATGAGTGGCGATCAGCATCTTGCAGGCGGACAGATTGAAGTCCATGCGGCGAATCTGATCGATGATCTCGTCCACGGTATCGAGATAGCCGACATCGATGAGCAGCCATTCGCTGCCGCCGTCGATGAGGTAGACGTTGACGCCCAGGCGTCGGCAGGCCTGGTAGTTCATCTCGATGACATGGGGAAAGAGATACTTGCGGGGAACCATGATGGGGGTACGCTCCGTGGAAATGGAAACACGGCTATGATACGGCAGTATCGCCTGCGTTCAAGCGTGCCGGTCCTCGTTCAGCGCCCGCCTGGCGCCGCGCGGGCGCTGAACGAAAATCGTGCGGCTATGAAGTATTCTTTCCATCGTCAAGCAAAAAGCGGAAAACTGACCTATATTTTTTTAACAGGTTCGGGTTCAATGATAAATGGCACTCATGCGGTTGCCGGGAATGCCGAGAACGCCTTCCCCGCCTGGTTCAGGAGGATTTGCCAGGTTACGCGATCGCATCTCCACATTCCCATCCAAGGAGGCCAACATGGGAAGGATCTCCCTCGTTTTGGCTGTCTGCGTGTCACTGGCGGCTTCCACGCGAAGCCTCGCCCAGGAACCAATCCCTTCCTCTCCCCGACCCAGTATTGCCGAGGTTCGTTTCGGAGACGGCAGCATCGTGCGCATGTCGCTCTTGCAGGACAACCTCGAGGTGTTGACCAAGTACGGCAAGCTCACCATTCCCCTGAGCGAGGTGCGCCGCATCGAGTTCGGCTTGCACGTGCCCCCCGAAATGAACCTGCAGATCACGCAGTCGATCAAACGCCTGGCCAGCGAGGTCTACAAAGAGCGTGACGGCGCCAGCAAGGAGTTGGTGCAGGTCGGCCACTTCGCGTTCCCGTCGCTGCAGAAGGCCTCGCGCAGCAGCGATTCCGAAGTAGCCTATCGCGCCGTCAGCCTGCTCAAGCAGATCTCCGAACGCACTGCGCCGGACCTGCTCAAGCTGCGCGACGAGGATGTGATCCACACGGCCGAGTTCACGATCATCGGCAAGATCACGTCGCAAACGATCAAGGCCAACTCGCCTCATTTCGGCGACGTGGCGCTGAAATTGAGCGAGCTGCGCACCATGCATCTGCGCCAGCACGGCGGCAAGAGTGAGCTCGTCGTCGATGCCGCCAAGCACGGCAGCGCGCTTGAGCAATGGTGCGACACCGGCGTTGTCGTCGATGCGGCCCAGCGCATGCTGATCACCGGCGACGGCCAGGTCGATCTGTGGCCACAAGGCCCAGGGCAGTACGTGTCGGCGCCGAAGGGCTATAACACCGCCGGTAAAGGAGGTCAGTTCATGGCTGGCGCGCTCGTCGGAAAAATCGGCGAGAACGGCAAGGCCTTTTACATCGGTGATCGTTTCGACGGGGCCGCGAACGAAGAAGGGAAGCTGTACTTGCAGATCGTGCCGAGCCCGTGGAACAACGCGTCCACCGGGACCTATCGGGTGCGCATCCAGACCGATCATGCGGCGGTCGGATCGCGCTGACCAATAGTTGGTTTACGTTTAGCGCTCGCGTGACGCCCGGCGAGCGCTGAACGTAAACGTCATTTGTCCTTTTCCGTGAACCCCGCCAGCCGAGAGCTGCGGATTGGCTGCCGCAGTTTCGATAGGCTACGCGCCTCGATTTGGCGAATGCGCTCGCGCGTGATCCCGTAGGTCTGGGCTACTTCATCCAACGTGTGCGGGTGTCCGTCTTTCAGTCCGAAACGCAATTCGATCACTTCACGTTCGCGCGGCGACAGCGACCGCAGCACCTCGGCGATGCGCTCCTTCAGGAGCGTGGCATCGACGTTTTCACCGGGGCTGGCGGTCGCGCGATCATCCAGAAACTCGCTCAACGCCCGCTCGGCATCATCTCCCATCGGCTCGTGCAGGCTCAACGGCTGACGCGCCACCGCCCGCAGCGCCTTCGCCTCGTCGGCGCTGGTGCCGAGGATCATGGCGATGTCCTCGATGGTCGGCTCCTTGCCGGTCTGCACGATCAACTCGCCGCGCACGCGTTCGATGGCGGCCAGCAGGCTGACTTGATGGCACGGCACGCGCACGGTCCGGGCGTTGTCGGCGAGGGCCCGCTGGATGCCCTGGCGAATCCACCAGGTGGCGTAGGTGCCGAACTTGAAGCCCATGCGGTGCTCGAACTTGTCGACCGCGCGCATAAGGCCGCGGTTGCCTTCCTGGATGAGGTCGGCGAACGACAGCCCGCGGCCGCGATATTTCTTGGCTATCGACACGACGAGCCGCAGGTTCCCCTCGGCCAGTTCGCTGCGCAGGTGTTGATAGTGCGCTTGCCGGCGACGGATGACCTTGAGCAAGCGGCGCATGTCGCCGGGCGTCGCCAGCACCTCGAGCATCTTGTCGCGGATTTCCTTGACGGCCCGGCGGCGCTGATCGCGCACCAGTGCCGATCGGCCATGCTGGTTGGCCTGCGCTTCGAGGTCATGAACGCTCTGGTAGGTGCGGTCGTATTCCTCGGCCATGGCGTCGAGCAACTCCGTGCGCGGCGAAAGCTCTTCGACCAGGCGGATCGCCTTGCGCAGTTGACGCCAGCGCTGACGCTGGGCCTTGCTGCGTCCCTCGGCGGAACGGCAACGCTGCTCGAGGCGGAACTGCTTGGCGGCGGCGCGCAACAGCTGTTTAAGCGTACTCAGGTTGTGCGGCAGACGTGCCGCGATGGTGTCGCGGTCCAGGCCGAGACTATGGACGACATCGATTTGCGGATCGATCGGCATCTTGCCGGCCTGGATCAGCTCGAACATACCGGTAATGCGCTGAATCGACCACCAGCAGAACAGGGCGGCGCGCCGGTAGCGCGCCCGCGCTTTCTCGAGCCGGGTCGCCAGCGACAGTTCTTTCTCGCGATTGAGGAGCGGAATGGCGCCCATTTGTTTCAGGTACAGACCGAGCGCGTCATCGGACCCGCCGCCATGGTTGGCCGGGGCCTCGTCTTCGACGGCCGCATCGTGAGGAAACTCGGCGTCGTAAAGTTCGTCAGGGATGTTCGTGGAACGCTTCTTCATGGATTTTTCTTCCGATTTCTCCGCAGCGGACGGGTATGGCCGAGACGTGGCCCGGCGATTCGCCGACTCATCGTGTTGCGCGCGTTTCATCGCAGCATCTCCAGGAATTTCGAGCATCCGCGCCGAGGACAAACCTCTGTTCCGATTTCCGAGAGGCTTCCAGCTGGCCGAGTCTAACCCGCAGGCTCGCTTTGGACGGGTCGAGCCTGCGCGCCAGTGGCATGGTTTCCTGACAGTTGGGAGTGCTACTCTCTATTATACGCCTATCTACCGACGTCCCTGCACGACGAGCCGCAAAAATCTCTATTTTCAGCAAGAAGAGCGTTTTCCTCATCCCAAAGTTCGGGGCGACTGGTCTGATTCGGAAAGACCGCATTGCCGTAATCTTTTACACGTCAAGCAGTTCCGGAAAATTCGCCGATCGGGAAAATAGGGGCCGATCGTCGTTTCGCGTGACGGATATCGAGGTCCGGACCTGGGGCGGGTCCAACTCCCCTTGTCTTGGGACACTTTCACGGATACCCTTGTGAGAGAAGCGATTAGGGCTTCCGAAGGGTGCAGGAATCGCACCATTGCACATACGACCCATTACAGGAGACAAGGATGTCCCAGCCCATTCCCGCCGGAGGCGTGCCGATGGAGGGCGCTCAATTCTCCCTGGCCCTGCCGAGCGAGCTACGCATGCTTTCGGTGGCGCGCGGCTTCGTTGAAGCAGTGTGCCAATCGTATCGGCTCGATCGAAACACGACGCACGCCCTGGTGATCGTCACTGGCGAGGCGGTCACCAATATTGTTCGCCACGCTCATCAGAATCGGCCCGGCTCGCAGATGGAGATGTATCTGCAGATTCTGACCGACGCTGTGGTGATGACGTTCCGCGATGAAGGGGAGCCCTTCGATCTGGCGGCGGTGCCGGAGCTGCCGCCTGGCGAGCTGCGCATCGGCGGCCGCGGTATTTACTTGATGCGCACGCTCATGGACGAATTGACGTGCGAGCCGCGCGGCGCCGGACAGTCGGGCAATGTGCTGCGCATGGTGAAACGCTGCGAAGCGCTGCGCGAATGCGGGTGACCTCTTCGTTTAACGCCCGCCCGGCGCCTTGCAAGCACTGCATCAGTTCGCGCTCTGCCAGCGACACGCGGGCGCTAAACGAAGACCGACCGAAATCATCCGCTTTTCTGGCACGTCTGATCCGTTGTCCGGGCAACTGCCCATTTTCCCCAATCGAAAGACTCAATGTCTTTTGACGCCGCGACGATAAAACTGTTGTTAACTCGGCAAGGGTGTTTGGCCTCCAAACACCTCTTGGTAACAAGTCAAGGGAACCTCTCCGGTTGCAAGGACATTTCGCGACACAAGGGTTGATTCTCTCCGACTATACACCTTATGATGTACCTGTGGTCCTTGCGGCATGTCTTTGCAGCACGCACGGATCCCAGGGGAGACGAACTCGATGCACGAACACGGCCCCAATGAGCTGTACGGCCCCGTCCGTGGGACCGCGGCATGGTGGCGCGGCATGGAGGCCTCGCCCGAGCAGCCAGACGAAGGAACGCCGGTTCTGAAACAACCCCGCAAGAAAGACGCTCGGCCGATCCGCACGGAGTTGGTGGAGCGCGTCCGCAAAGAGATCGCGGCCGGCACGTATGACACCCAAGAGAAGTGGGAAGCCGCCCTCGATTGCTTGCTCGATCGGCTTGAGAAAGAGTGATTGCGCGTCGCCCCTTGCGGTTTAGCGCTCGCTTGGCGCTCTGCGAACGCGAAGCCGCAAGCGGAAAACGAATTCCAATCCTCGTCGATTCGGGTACAATAGGAACGATTGTTCCATCCCGATCAACCACGAGAGATCGACCCGTGAACGCGCTCCCCGCGGTGGAAGTATCGCAGACGCCGGAAGAGAAGTTCCGCGAGTACCTGGCGAGCAGGCCGCACCCGCAGCGCTTCAGCAAGCCGCGCCGCGACCTGGTCCGCTATATTTTCAGCAAACACAATCATTTCGATGCGGATGAGCTGATCGACGAGATGAAACGCGCGGGCTTTCGCGTCAGCCGGGCGACCATCTATCGCACGCTGAACAAGCTCGTCGATGCGGGCCTGTTGCGGCGCATTAACCTCGGCCCGCGCACCGTTTACGAGCACGATTACGGCTACGCGCAGCACGACCATCTCTACTGCGAGCAGTGCGGCTCGATGATCGAGTTCCAGAACGAGCAGATCGAGAACCTGGTGCGCGATGTGTGCCAGGAGCAGCAGTTTCAATTCCAGGGGCACAGCTTCATCATTCGCGGCGTGTGCGCGGCGTGCAACCGGGCACGCATGACCAAGCGGCGGCTGGATTTGGTGTGAGATGAAATGACCGGGGCAGCTCGCAAGACATTGAAACTCGGAAAACCTGGATGGCGGCGCGATCAGCCACAGTCGTTAGGCACGCTTTCGTCTCGCAGGCCTTCGTTCTGCTTTTTTTCGTGACTTCGGCTGATCTGCTTTGCTGACTTCAACAATCTTCACCTCCAACAGATCGCCCACGCGCAAGGAAGTAACAGATTTCCACCGGACATGCACGTCCTTCTTTGGATCGGGCCGGCCGGTCAGTCCGCTGACGGAATAGAAAAGGTCAGGCGTGAAATCGTCCTCTCTTCCAGATGGGACAGTCCTAGCGCCCAGCCTGCCAGTTGCAGCTATATTCGCGGACAGGACGCACAGGTCCTCCGCTCCGGCAATACAGATGTGCTTTCCGTTCAGCTTGACTTCAAATGCAATCATGTGTGCCTAACTGTGAATGTGCGGCGGGATTGATGAAGCGGCCGAACCCAGGGAGCCATTGCTGCTCGGCCTTTTGCCGTCTGAAACGTGACGAATGGCATTCCAATCAATTACGGCCACCCAGCAACGCTCGTCCTCTGAGTACTCTACGACTGCGTCGACAACCAGCTCATCAGAATTGCCTCTCGCATCCAGTTCGTCCGCATAAAGCGTAATTGCCAAGCCTTTGCGTAGTTCGATTTTGTACTGGGCAAGATCCTCTTCGGTGCCGACACAATTGAGTCGTACCCGGCCTCGAACATCGGCGTTGTGAAAATCAGCATACAGCCGAGGCTTGTCCATCTTTTTCTCCCGCTCTCACGGCTTCTTTGCAGGATTGACAATCGTAGGGGTCCGCAATCGACTGGCAGCCTCCGGGCTCAGCCCAATCACAGTGGCATGGTAAGAGGTGCGGCCTGATGTGCGCACAACATCGCCGCCCGCCGCTCGTATGGCTCCGACAGTAGTCACACCAATCTGGCCATGTGGAATACCTTTTGACAACTCCTCCACCGTCGTCACGGTATCGCATTCCACGGAGAATCCTTCGGCACCGTTTGGATGAGTTCGCGTGCCACGCCGCACGTTCTTCGGGCAGATTGCGCCCTCCGCGCACGACCGCCGCATCGTCCGGTATCACATCGGCCACAGTCATGTGTCCCGAGAAATACCAACGGCTTCCCTCATTCTACGGGGAAGCCGTTGGTGAATGCAACCTCGCCTTGCGTGTCGATCAGAACCGCGTCGGCACCACGAAGCCCTTGCGATATTCGCGCGTCAACAGGGCGTTGGCGTCGGCGTCGTTGCCGAAATTCTCCGCCCGCACATCGACCGTAAGCCGGCGACCCACCGTCAGCATCGTCTTGTCGAGCGCCACGTTGTTGCCGCGCAGGTGATCGACCATGCGCGTCAGCGCCTCGTTGGCGTCGCGATTCTCGCCGAGGGCGCCGTTGCGGCGCTCGAAGGCGACATTACGGCCCAGACGATAGCTGATGTTGGCGAGATGGCACAGGGCGCTCGACAGGTGGCCTTCGAGGATGTCGGCCTTGAGGTCTTCGCGCCGGCCGGAGCGGACGGCGCCAATGAAGTTGCCGAAATGATCGGCACTGCCGGCGAAGCGGCGCAGGACTTCGTTATCGTTGTTGAAGGCGGTAGCGTTGTTGTAGGTGGTGCAGACGACATAACCGTCGGCGCAGTGGAAGACGTTGCCGACCATGGCGCCGCGATAGTTCTGCGTGGTGAGGCCGCGGACTTCGAAGATGAGTTCGGCATCGCCGTAATCGAAATGGCAGAGCTGGGTGTTGGGGGTTTGCCCATCGTCGGTGTAGCCGAAGCGGCCGCCGACGCTGATGGCGTTGCGGCAGAGTTCGTTTTTGCCCAGTCCCCAGCGGGCGACATCCATTTGATGGATGCCCTGGTTGCCGAGGTCGCCGTTGCCGTACTCCCAGATCCAGTGCCAATCGTAGTGGACGGTGCCGTGGCCGGCGACGTTGCGTTGCGGCGGGCGATTGGCGGCAGGGCCGCACCAGAGGTTGTAGTCCATGGTGCGCGGCGGCTCCTGCGGACCGTTGCAGCGGCCGATCGAGCCGCGCGCCTTGTAGCACAGGCCGCGGGCGACGGTGCAGCGCCCAAGCTTGCCAGCGCGGACGTATTCCATGGCTTCGCGGATGCCGGGCTGGCTGCGGACTTGCGTGCCGGTCTGGCAGATCTTGTTGAAATGCCGCGCCGCCTCGACGATGCGCCGGCCTTCCCAGACGTTATGGCTCACCGGCTTCTCGACGTAGACGTGCTTGCCCGCCTGCATCGCCCAGATGGCGGCCAGGGCGTGCCAGTGGTTCGGCGTCGCGATGCTGACGGCGTGGACGTTCTTGTCGTCGAGCGCCCGCCGGAAGTCCTGCACCACGCGTGGCTCCACGCCTTGCGCCTTCTGGGCCGCCATCACGGCCGCGCCGGTGACGGCCGTATCGACGTCGCAAACGTACGTCACATGGCAGTTGTGCCGATTGGCGTAGCCGCGCACGTGTCCAAGCCCCTGGCCGCGGACGCCGATGCAGGCAATGTTGAGTCGTTCGTTGGCGCCCCCCGGCTGGGCCGCCGCCGGCTGTTGCTCGGCGGCGACGGCATCGCCGAGAAAATAGCCCGCGCCGATCAGCCCCGCGAGGCCGGCGGATTGGTGCAAAAACTCGCGTCGGTCGAGAAACATGGTGCGCTCCCGCAAAGGTGATGGGCGGTCTTGGTGTTTGGTACCAATGTAACCGCCCGGCGCGGGGTGCGTCAATCGGATAGCGGAGTTTTTTTCTGGAAATGGTAAGGGAGCAAGTTCCTGGTGGGTTGAAGATTATCGGGTTGATGGCTCAGACGTGGTCCTCTGTTTCGCGGCAGCGGGCTTTTCTCTTGGACGGGTATTTCTTCACAACCAGGATTTCAAAGCCCTGATTCTCCCCTCTCTCCTGTACTCAGGGGAGAGGGGAGGCCTTTTGCATGCTGAGGGTTAATAGCCCTTTTGTTGCGAGCAATTCCGCTCACGTTACAAACCGCCGCAGAAACGCCACGCCTGCCGCCAACTCAGGGCCATCACTCCCCTGCACGCTGAGGCAGCCGCGGTATTCGATCTGCCCGAAGTCAGCCAGGAGTTGCATCCAGTCGATGTCGCCGTGGCCTAATGGAACCGTGGCGATCTTACTGGGGCTGATGCGGCGGGCGTCCCGGGCCTGGGCATGCACCAGGCGTCGGAGATACGTCTTGACGGCGTCGTGCGGGTTGTGGCCGGCGAGCACCAGATTGGCGGGATTGAAGTTGATGGCGAGGCTGCCCACATCGATGCGATTCAGATAGGCGATCAGCGTTTCCGGCTGGTCCTGGCTGTCGAGCGCGAGGGTGACGCCGGTGCGATCGCCGTGACGGCCCAGGGCTTCGAGGCTTTCCTTCATTAGCGGGAAACGCGGATCGTCCGGCTCCCTCACGCCCGACCCCTCTCCCGGAGGGAGAAGGGGCACAGGGACCGGACCAGGCTGAATGATGACGAGCCGTGGGCCCAGCTCGAAGGCAAGCGCCATTGTCAAGCGGATTTGCTCCAGGCGCGGCTCCAAGTTGTCGGCAACGTCGAGACCGAGCCGCAGCGGGCACACGACTGCCGACACGCTGAGATCGTGCGAGCGCAACAGGTGCGTGATTTCACGCCGGCCCGTCTGCGTCAGGTTCTGCGGCAGCAGCTCCCCCGCCGCCTCCAGCTCCAGTGCGGCGGCGCCAAGCTTTTGTGCCGCCGGCAACGAACGCTTGAAGGGCAGCCCGAGTGACTTCAGAGAGATGCCTAGCTTGATTCGGCCCATCGTTCTCCTCGGTTGGCGTACTCGCCGGGCTTTCGTGGCTGAACCAGCGAAACGGCCTGGCAATCTGCTCGAACGTCCCCTTCGGCAATCCGACCGTGCCCCACTTGGGACTGCGGACGCGCATGTGCTTGCGAAAGTCATCCAGCGTCACGGCGCGAAATAAATACGTCTCGTTCTTGAGCCGCCAGACGTCCGGCGTGTCGTCGAGCGTAACGGTCGGCAGCACGCGATACATGAAGACGAACAGCGGCAGATAGTCGGCGCCGAACAGCGATTGCCAGTGCGTCAGCCCATCGACGTCATCGCGCGTCGCCCAGCTTTCCCAGACGTAGCGCGGCTTGCTCTCGGGCCCCCCCGGAAACTGTCGCCCCTTGACATCGACGAGCAGCTTGGCCCCGGTCGGCCCGAGCACGATGAAGTCGAGGTTCTTTACCGGAACATCGCCGAGAACTGCCCGGCGCGTCTCATCGACGGCGACATAACAGAGGCCCTGCTCCGTGAGGAACGCCTCGAACGCGGTTTCGTAGGGATTGCTGCGGTCCATGGGTTTTCCCTGTCTTCGTTTGGCGTCCGCGCGGCGCCGCGCGAGCGCTAAACAGGGACGGCAAGCATCGATTGCACCGTTGCCGCCACCTCCGTCTCCGGCACCCCTTTCTTCTCCGCGCGGGTCGCCAGGTCCTTGACGTTCCATGTCCCCTTGGCGAAATCGTCCGGCCCCGCGATCAGGGCGAGCTTGTGGCCGCGCTTCTCGGCGTACTGAAATTGCTGGCCGAGCTTCTTGGCGTCGGGGAAGACCTCGGCGCCGATGCCGGCGGCGCGCAAGGTCCGGGCCATGCGCTGGTATTCACCGATTCGCTCGGCGCTGAACTGCACGATGAATACCGGCGCGGGTGTTGCCGTCCCCTTCAATAGCTTCAACTCTTCGAGGGCGGCCAGCAAACGATCGAGGCCGAGCGACGCGCCGACGCCGGGCAGCGATTGCTTGGTGTAAAGTTCCGCGAGATTGTCGTAGCGGCCGCCTGAACAGACGCTGCCAATCTTGGGCATGTCGGTGAGGAACGTTTCATAGACCATGCCGGTGTAGTAATCGAGGCCGCGCGCGATGGACAGATCGAGCACGATCCTATTGTCGGGGATGCCGGCCATTGCAACGGCGGTTAACAACTCTTCGAGCCGGGCTATACCGTCGGCGGCTTTCGCGTTCGCGCCGAATTCCGCTTTCAAGCGCGCGAGAATCTCCGCGTTCGTCCCGCCTGTTTCGACGAAGTCGAGCAGCCGACTCGATTGCTCACGGGTGACACTGGCGCGCTCGGCCATTTCTTTCTGCACGTCCGCACGCGTCCCTTTGCCGAGCTTGTCAAGACAAAGGAGCACGATGGCGGTTTTGCCCGCCAGGCCGAGCTCTTCGAGCAAGCCATTGAGCACGAGCCGATTGTTGATGTGGATGACGAACCGCTCCAGGTTCAGGGCCTTCATCAGGTCATGAATCACCAGAGCGACCTCGATGTCAGGGGCACTTGATGTGGTGCCGATGGTGTCGAAGTCGCATTGCCAGAATTCGCGGTAGCGTCCCTTTTGGGTGTTCTCACCGCGCCACACCGGGCCCATGTGGTAGCGCTTGAAGGGCGTGCCGAGCTTGTTGATGTGCTGAGCGGCAAAACGCGCGAACGGCACTGTCAGGTCGAAACGCAGGGCAATATCGTGATCGTGGTGCATGAATCGGTAGAGCTGCTTGTCCGATTCCTCGCCGCCTTTGCCCAAGAGAATCTCCGCGTATTCGAGGGCCGGCGTGTCGATCGGCGCGAAACCATAGCTGCGATAGACGCGGCGGGCCTGTTCCAGCATCCATTCGCGCGGGATCATCAGCTCCGGCAGATAATCGCGAAAGCCCTTGAGGGTGCGCGGCTCGATCAGCTTGGCGGGGTCGGTCATGGGGAATGGAATCCTAATCCGCTGGCGGCTCAGCGCTCGCGCGGCGCCGCGCGAGCGCTGAGCCGTCAGCGGCGAATTACGGTTTATTCTTCTTCCGATCGGCGACTCGCTTCATGAAGCGCTGCTCCTCGTCGGTCAGCGAGTCCCAGCCGACCTTCTCGATCTTGATAAGCAGCTCGTCCATGCGGCGATCGTCGGCCTCGCGCTGCTCCTGCTCTTGCTTCTCTTTCTTCGCGGCCCGCTCGGCAAGCCAGCGCTGGATGAAGTTCTGTTTCTTCACCTTGGGCGGCGGCAGTTCATTCTTTTCCAGGCTCGTATAGCCCTGCGAGAAGTCGTAGCCGAACAGCGAATCCTCGTGGGCCGACTCAAGAACTATCATTTCCTGGGCGCACGACAGATAAATGAAGATGGTCAAGAACGCGAGCAACGGCTCCACGTAAGCGATCGACAGAATGACGATGAGCAGCATGACGCCGTAGCCGCAATAGATGGCGACGTAGGTCGATTGATAGTGCCCCAGGCGCGGCCAGAGGGAGGCTTGCAACATGCGGCCGCTGTCGAAGGGATAGCCGACGAGGATCAGGTTGAACAGCATGCCGATCCAGCTGATCCAGAAGAAGCGGGCCAGGATGATGACTACCAGGTTGTCAGTTTGGCGCGCGCCGTCCCAGGCCGGCACGCTGATGGTGAGCGAATCGCTGATGCGGTACGGGTACCACAGCGGATTGAGCGGCGGCAGAAAATCGAAGACGAAAAACAGCACGAGGCCGACGACGATGCATTTGGCGAGATCCATGAGCGGCCCGCCGGCGGCGAAGACGAGATGAGCCCGCCAGGTGTGCGGCAGCGATTTGGCGAACGCCAGTCCGCCCAAAGGCCAGAGCATGACCTCGTCCGCTTCTCCGTCCATGACGCGAGCCGCGAAGCAGTGCCCGAATTCGTGCAACAGGACGCTGAAGAACAACAGCGCCATCAGCATGGCCGCATCGTGCCACGTGCCGGCGAGCACGTCCTTGCGCACGTACTCGCGGCCGATCAGCCCGATCATCAGCAGCGGCATCGTCAGATGCACGCGGATCATGATGCCGAACATTTGGCCGATCGGGAACGACCAGGATAACACATCGCGCAGCACGAGTGGATTGCTCCGTGACGAAGGTTTGATACTACCGGATAGTCTATCATTGCCGGCGACACTTCGCAATCGCGCATGCCGCTTGCGGCTTAGCGCTCGCAGAGAAAGATCGGGGGCTTCGGTCGTTTGGTTGCGAGCGCTAAGCCGCCAGCGGTCTGACGGGAAGCGGCGCTTGAACCGAACTCGCTGCGCGATAGAATGCTCTAACCTACCCGCCATCCCACCCTTTTGCGAGATTCCTCCATGCCGCGTCTGTCCATCGTCCTGGCGTTGTTGCTGCTGATTGGGCCGAGCCTGTCCACGCGGGCCGAGAACTGGCCCGAATTCCGCGGCCCGACCGGCCAGGGAGTCTACGCCGGCAAAGGGCTTCCGATCGAATGGAGCGCCACCAAGAACGTCGCCTGGAAGCAAGCGATCCCCGGCAAAGGCTGGTCGTCGCCGATCGTCCAGGATGGGAAAATTTACCTGACGTCGGCGGTGCCGATCGCCGACTCGAAAGACCTGTCGCTCAAGGCGATCTGCCTCGATGCCGCCAAGGGGACCATCCTCTGGCAGACGGAGGTCTTCCGCCAGGACGCCGCCAAGGCGCCCAACATCCACGGCAAGAACAGCCACGCCAGCCCCACCCCGCTGACCGACGGCAAACGCCTCTACGTCCATTTCGGCCATCAGGGAACCGCCTGCCTCGACTTCGACGGCAAGATCGTCTGGCGCTCCCTTGAACACCGCTACTCCCCCGTCCACGGCAACGGCGGCTCGCCCAGCCTCCTCGGCGATCGCCTCATCTTCTCCACCGACGGCAGCGATAAGCAGTTCGTCGTCGCCCTCAATACTGCCGACGGCAAAGTCGCCTGGAAGACCAACCGCAAGACCAAGGTCGGACAGCCATTCTCTTTCAGCACTCCCCTCGCCATCCAGGTCAAAGACAAGACCCAGATCGTCAGCCCCGCCAGCGGCGCCGTAATGGCCTATGACGCCGCCGACGGCGCCGAACTCTGGCGCGTCACCTATGACGGCGGGTACTCCGTCATCCCGCGCCCCGTCTTCGGCCACGGCATGATCTTCATCAGCACCGGCTACAACATTCCCAACGTGCTCGCCATCAAGGTGGACGGCCGCGGCGACGTCACCGCCAGCCACATCGCCTGGACCCTCAAGAAGGGCGCCCCGCATACACCGTCGCTGCTACTCGTCGGCAATGAGTTGTATCTGGTCTCCGACGGCGGCCTGGCCAGCTGCGTCGATGCCCGCACCGGCAAGGTCCACTGGCAGGAACGCGTCGATGGCGGCTACTCCGCCTCCCCCTTCTACGCCGACGGCAAAATCTACCTGCAAAGCGAACAGGGCAAAACGACCGTGCTCCGCGCCGGCACGACCTTCGAGGTCCTCGCCTCCAGCAACTTGAAGGAAAAGACTTTCGCATCCTACGCTGTCGCCGACGGCGCCATCTACCTGCGCAGCGAGAGTCAGCTGTATCGTCTTCAGAGCAAATAAGAAATGTCAGCCACGGATGAAACACCGCTCGAACACGGATGAATCCAAGTAGAAGAAAGATGATCTCTTCTGCATTTTTCCGTGTTCGATCCGTGTTTCATCCGTGGCTGGTTTGTTTCTATCGCGAAGAGTTTTCCGGCGCGGGGGCTTTCTGGAACACCGTCACTTCCCTAAGAATAACGCTAGCAACCTCCCTTCTCTCACCTATTTGAGGAGTCACCCATGCTGAAAAACGTTCCCACCATCGGCGGCGGCCAGGCCACGCGCACCTGGGTATCGGGCGTCGGCGACGACGCCAACCCGTGCAGCCGTACCGCCCCGTGCAAGACCTTTGCCGGCGCCATTTCCAAGACCGCCCTAGGCGGTGAAATCGACGCCCTCGATCCGGGCGGCTTCGGTGCGGTCACTATCACCAAGTCGATCACCATCGACGGCACCGGCACGTTCGCCTCCATCCTCGCCAGCGGGACCAACGGCATCAACATCGCCGCCGGCCCCAACGATATCGTGACCATCCGCAATCTGTCGATCAACGGGAATGGCACCGGTTTGAACGGCATCCACTTCACCAGCGGCTTCGGCCTGAACATCGAGAATTGCGTGATCTTCGGCTTCACACAACGAGGCATCTTCTTTGAGCCGACCACCACGAGCCGGCTCTTCATCAAGGATACCATTATCCGTAAATGCAACGACTCCACCAACGGCGGCGCCGTGCTCGTTCAACCGCAGGGGTCGGCCATCGTCAACGCCACCGCGGATAACCTTCGGGCCGAAGAATGCCTGTTTGGCTTGAGTGTGACCGACCGCGTGGTCGCCACCATCCGCAACTCCTTCATTACCGGCTGCTCCTTTGCCGGCGTCATCGCCAAAGCGCCCCTGAACAGTCCCGCCGTGCTCAACGTCGATACCTGTTCCCTTGTCGAGAACAACGCGGCCGCCGGTACCTTCGGCGCCCTCGCCGCCGCTCAGCAGGCCGTCGTTCGACTCACCAACACGACCATCATGGAGAACGGCATTGGCATCGGCACGCTAGGCAACGGCGTCATCGTCTCCTTTGGCAATAACCGCATCGCTCACAATCTAACCAACGGCGTGCCGAACTCCACGGAGGGGCCGGCCTAACCCAGAGGCGCAAGGAATCACTCAAGTTGAGTGGTTCCTTGCGCCGTTGCGTCAGCGCGTGTGATGACAATGGCCTAGCCACCGTCGGTCGTCCTGGGGATCGCTTTGTCCGGATCGGACGGCAGATTGAGAACGCCGTCAGGAAAGAATTCCACGACGAACTGGATGATGTCCTTGACCGACAGGACGCCGATCGCCTTGCCCGCCTTGTCCACGATGGGGATGTGCCGGTAACCGTCCACGCTCATCTTGTTGAGGGCGTAGGCGACGGAAGCGCTGGGGGAGAGGGTTTCGGGATTGCGGGTCATGACGGCTTCGACCTTCATACTGTTGTTGCCTTCGCGGAAGATCACTTTGCGCAGCACATCGCGTTCGGTGAAGATGCCGACCAGCTTGCCGTCTCTTTGCACCAACACGCAACCGGTGCGCCGTTCGTTCATGACGTTGACCGCGGCGACCACGCTGGCGTCGGTTTCCACGACCAAAGGATTCTCGACCATGAGCTCGCTGACCGGCGTCTCCAGCACGGCGCCGCGCACGCGCTCCATGTCTTCATAGGAATCTTCGAATTCGCTAATCATGTTGAGTCTCCCAGCAGATGACGTGAAAGGGCAAGGGAAAGTCTACCAAAGCAAGCGCGGGAATGCCAGCGGCAATTGGCCGGAATTGTGGCGCCGGGCCGCACCCTGGCATCAAACTGGAAAAAACCACTAACGCTATTGAAGTTGTCAAGGTCGGGTGCGAAAATCCTATGCATCTTCGCAAGTTGGTGCGGTGGGAGGCGGCATGGCGCAAGCGGCAATCGATCCGAGGGCAGAGGTAAGTGGGCGCGACGCCGGCGCGATGCCGCGCGTCAAGATCTCGGCCCGCTTCCTGCTCGGCATCTACGCGATCCTGCCGATCTGCTTGCTGGCGATGATCTTCGACCGTCTGGTCTGGGGCGGGACCCTGTTCAGCGCCCTCCCCACCAGCCCCGAGAGTTTCTTCTTTTTTCAACTGGCGTTCGGCACGCCCCACATCATCGGCAGCGCGATCATCCTCGCCACCAACACCAACTACCTGGCCGCCTACTGGGGCCGGCTCATCCTGTTCACGCTCTTTCTCATTCTCTTCTTCGGCGTCGGCAGCCTGTACATCCCCTATGAAGTGTTTCTCGCCATCGTCGGGGCGGCCACGGTGCTGCACGTCATCAAGCAGCAGGTCGGCATCGGCAAGGGGCTGTGCCGACTCTCCAGCTGGGTCTACGACGCCTGGGGTTGGACGCTGATCGTGTTCGGCTCGATCCTCTATTACGCGGTTTACACGAGCCGCACGTTCGCGCCCGTGACTGAGGCGTGGATTCACGGCACGCTGTGGACGCTGGCAGCGCTGGCGTTCGCACTGACGCTGGTGTGCCATGTTCGCATCACGACGCCGATGGGCCGCCTGTACCTGTGGGCGAATGCGCTGATGGCGCTTCAGGCTGGGCTGTTCTATGCGGAGGGTTACGCCTTCCTGGCCATCCTCGGTCCGCGTCTGGTACACGACGTGACCGCCTTCACGTTCTACGTGGCTCACGACATGAACCGGCACGGCACGCAGCCGCAGAACGTGGTCTACCGCTTGGCCAGCAAACTCGGCCTCGGCGTCTTCTGGGTCTGCCCGGTGCTGGCGATCCTGCTGACGTTCCTGATCGGCCGTTATGCGGACCCGGCAGCGAAGGTCGTCATCGGGCCGGTGGCCGAACTGATGCTGACGCCGGACTTGCGTTACGACTTGCAATACGGCGTGAGCTTCATCATCGTCGGCTACCTGGCCATGCTGCACTACTACACCGAGGCGTTCACGTGGAAGCACGGTTCGCCGTATCGGCAGCATTTTGCAATGTCGGCTTGACAATCTAGCGAGGAATCCATGATTGCCTTGAACGCCAAGAAAACCTGCCCCGGCTGCACGCCCACATTGCTCTCGCGCCGCGATATGTTGCGCGCCTCCGCCCTCGGCTTCGGCTCGATTGCGCTCAGCGGCATACTTGCCGACAGCGGCTCCCTCGCTGGCGCTGCGGACTCAGTGACGCACCATCGCGCCCGCGCCAAGAACGTCATCTTCTGCTTCATGGACGGCGGCGTCTCGCATGTCGATTCGTTTGATCCGAAGCCGGAGCTGGATCGGCGCGACAATCAACTGTTCACCGATTCGCGCAATCCGACGGCGCTGGGCAATCGGCGCTGGCTGAAGAGCCCGTGGGCGTTTCGGCGGCGCGGGCAGTCGGGGTTGCCGATCAGCGCTCTGTTCCCGCATATCGCGTCGTGCGCCGACGACCTCGCCGTCATCCGTTCGATGAAGGCCGACTTGCCGATCCACTCGACCGGGGTGCTGTTCCTGCACACCGGCTCGAACAACGCGGGCCGGCCGAGCCTTGGTTCGTGGTGTACCTACGGCCTTGGCAGCGAGAACCGCAACTTGCCGGGCTTCGTCGTCTTGAGCTTCGGCGTGGTGCCGTGCGGCGGGCTGGAGAATTTCTCGAACGGCTTCTTGCCGGCGAATCATCAGGCGACTCTGTTTCACGCCGAGGGGACGCCGATCGATAATATCACGGCCCCGCTACCTAACGGGCGCGGCTCGTCCCAGTCCGCGCTGCTCGATCTGCTGCGCGGCCAGGACGCCGACTTCGCGCGTTCCACCGACGGCGATCAGGCCGTCAGCTCCGCGATCCGCAACTACGAACTCGCCTACCGCATGCAGTCGCTCGTTCCCGATGTGCTCGACCTCTCATGCGAATCGCAAGCGACGCAACGGCTCTACGGCATCGACTCGGCCATCGCCAGCAAGCGTCTCTACGGCATCCAGTGCCTGCGGGCACGGCGGCTCGTCGAGTCGGGCGTCCGCTTCGTCGAGATCACCTGTCCGCCGGGCGCCTCCAACGGCGCCTGGGATCAGCACGGCAATCTGAAAGCAGGCCACGAGAAAAACGCGCTGGACACCGATCAGGCGATCGCCGGCCTTATCAAGGACCTGAAGCAACGCGGCCTGCTCGACGAGACGCTCATCCTCTGGGCCGGCGAGTTTGGCCGCACGCCGCACTCGGCGGGACGCGATGGCCGCGATCATCACCCGGAGGGCTTCTCGATCTGGCTGGCCGGCGGCGGCGTCAAGGGGGGCACCGTCTACGGCTCCACCGACGATTTCGGCATCCACGCCGAGGAAGGCATCACCACCATGCACGACCTGCACGCGACCATTCTGCACTTGCTGGGCATCGATCATGAAAGATTGACGTACCGCTTCGGCGGCCGCGACTTCCGGCTGACCGATGTGCATGGACATGTGGTTGAGGAGATTCTGGCGTGAAGCCCTGCCCCGATGTAGCCTGGCTGCGGCAACTTCTCGATGAGAAGATCGCTGACGAGGACAAGCGCTGGTTCAAGCAGCACTCCTCATCCTGCGCGCGCTGCCAGGACGCCATGGAGAACCTCATCAAGACGACGCGCGGGGCGGCGCCGGTGACCAGCATTACTACCTCGGGCAACCAGGAGACGCCGAAGCCATCATCCACCGCCGTCAAGAAGCCGGCGCGGCCTGTGCCACAGAAGATCGGCCGATTCGAGGTGCGCGCCTTGCTCGGTGAAGGAGCGTTCGGCAGTGTCTATCGCGCCCACGATCCGAAGCTCGATCGCGATATCGCTCTCAAGGTCCCCAAGACCGGCGTTCTCGTTACCGAACGCGATCGCAAGCTCTTCTTCCGCGAAGCCCAGTCAGCCGCCGGCTTACGGCATCCGAATATCTGCTCGGTTCACGAAGTCCATGACGACACCGATCCGCCCTACATCGTGATGGATTTCATCGCGGGCAAATCGCTGGCAGACTATCTGCACGATCGTTCGGAGCCGTTGCCGATGCGTCAGTCGGCGATCATCGTCCACAAGCTGGCGCTGGCCCTGGAGGTCGCACACAAGAAGAAGATTGTCCATCGCGACCTGAAGCCAGCCAACATCATGATCGACCTGGAACGCAAGGACGTTGTCATCATGGATTTCGGCCTGGCCCATCGTATTCTGGCGGAAGATGCCGAGACGTCGCAGCAAGGCGCGATCATCGGCACCCCCGCGTACATGTCGCCTGAACAAGCGCGCGGCGATACCCGAGCCGTCAGCCCCGCGTCAGATATTTTTTGCCTCGGTGTCATCCTCTACGAACTCCTCACTGGCACTCGTCCCTTTCACGGCTCCCTTCACGACGTGCTCGGCAAGATCCAGCGGTCCGAGGCCAAGCCGCCATCAAAAGTGCGCGGCAGTATCGACCCCCGGCTCGAAGCGATCTGCCTGAAGGCGCTGGCGAAAAAGCCGGAGGAACGTTTCCGCTCGATGAAGGAGATGGCGCAAGCGATTCAGCGGTATCTGAAGGATGCGCCGGTAACGCCAAAGACGAAGGACCCAGCCACGAAGGGCGAGCTAGCCCCGTTCGCCGACGTGCTGGCGGCCCTGAGCGCGGAGAACAAAACGGTGGTTGCGGCCCAGCGCAGCCTGGCGAAGGTGACGGTTGCCGGCCTCGGCTGCGTCGGCGTCAGCGTTTGTTTCACGGGCGTGGCATTGGCGGTCGCGATCTGGCTGTTCACGCGCGTCGGCCCGGACGGCGAGAGCAAGGGGGGCGATCTCATCTCCGTGAAGTTGAGCAATGTTACTTACATCAACGATAACTCGGTGCACTACTACCTCGATGGCAAGAAGATCGATTCGGCGAAGCTGAAGGATTTCATCAACGTCTCGGCGGGTGAGCACGAATTGATCGCCAAGCGCGGGGACGAGGTGCTGGAGACTCGCCGCTTTCGCGTGGGGAGCGCTGATGCTGCGAAGGATATCACGGCCTTCGTCGTGGAGCCTGAGCGAGAAGTCGGTCCGGTTTGGACGGACAAGTTTCCGACTACCGCTCGATCAGTTGCTGTAACACCGGATGGTTCTTGGTTCTTGGTATCTGGGTTTAGGAACGAAAAGGACGGCCTGGTGGCGATGTGGGATGTCGTGAACGGCACGAAGAAACACAGTTTGCCGATGAGACATGCCGGATTAATTGCTAGTGCGCCTTATGCAAATCTCGTTTTCTGCGAGGTTGCTCCCTCGGGTCTCTACCGTGAAGGATTGGTGGTTCAATACGATATTACCGACTCTGCGCGGTGGAAGGATCTCAAGCGCTTTGATACTACGAAGCTATACCACTACACAACCTCGTTTGAAGTGAGCGCGGATGGAAAGAGGTTCCTCAAGGGAGGAGGGCTACATCAAAGTAAAGGCTATGCACCGTCGGAGCAAGCCAAGGTAACGGTGTGGAGTATTACCGATGGCACTCAGGTTGCTCAATTCACGGGAGGGCATGTAGGTTGTTTTGCCAAGACGCCTGACCATGTTTTCGTCAGTAGGCCCGGCGAAAAGGAACTTGCCTTGTTCGACATTTCGGGGAAAGAACCCGTTGAAGTTCGCTGGTTCACAGGTCACACCTCAGTTATTAGCTGTGCCGCCGTTTCGGACGATGGCAAGTTCATCGCAGCGGGGACCCGCCAACCAACAAACAGCGCTCGAATCTGGGATGTTGCGAACGGCAAACAGTTACAATTTTTCCAGGGACATGGCGATGAGGTTACCAGCATTGTGTTCTCACATGATGGAGAACGGTTAGCAACGTCTTCCAGCGACGGTACCGTGCGATTATGGGACGCGAAAACCGGCCAACAACTCTACACAACCCCCGACCAAAGGAGCCCCGTATTGAGTGCGTGCCTCACCCCTGGGGGCCGCTGTGTCGCTTTCGGATGCGCCAACGGCACCATCAAGCTCTGGCAGTTGCCGAGGTAGCCGGCAGCCCGCGCTCCGGAACGCATTGCCACGTGTGTACCTCCCCAATTTGGCATGGATTCGTTAGTGTCTTCGCTGGCCGTTGTCAAGGTCGGTTGATAAGCCCCCTCCCGGCCAGATGGCGATTTGGGCTCTGTCTCAATAGTGTTCGGCACAGTATTTGTTACGCGGCTCGCGCTCGTGGGACGTACCTTTCCCGCATTTTGTTTCGGTTTGGCATGAAAGCAGCTGTATTCATTCCCGACAGGCCGATCGG
>JACXTT010003137.1_pt1 | contig 25769 bp, 24 predicted proteins | sample 9270951 | NCBI WGS metagenome assembly JACXTT01 (sample SAMN15532306, study PRJNA645909) | rock metagenome | isolation source: weathered quartz diorite | place: Puerto Rico | collected 2017-06-21
ATGCTCGTATCCGACTACGTCATTCAGTTCCTGGCAAACAAAGGTATTGGGGACATATTCCTCGTATCCGGCGGCGGAATCATGTACCTGCTGGATTCGCTGGCTCGCAACCCCGAGATGCACTACTACTGCAACTACCATGAACAGGCCTGTACGGCGGCGGCTGAAGGATACGCGCGTGTAACTAACGGAGTCGGAGCGTGCATAGTCACCACCGGACCCGGCGGCGCCAATGCGATTTCAGCTCTTCCTGCTGCGTGGGTAGACTCAATCCCCTTGATTGTGATCTGCGGTCAAGTGAAGCGCGAGTTAATCGCTGATTACAACAAGATTCGCCAGATCGGTCCACAGGAGGGCAATATTGTCGGCATGGCCACTCCAATTACAAAATACGCCAAGAGCGTGCGAGATCCGCTGACCATCTGCTATGAACTCGAATATGCGTACCACCAAGCTGTATCCGGACGACCCGGACCGGTGCTGTTGGAGCTGCCATTGGATGTGCAGGCCTCGGAGATCGATCCCGCCATTCTGACTGGCTACACTCCGCCATCAAGAAGCCGTGAAGATCTGAGTGCCAACGTCACATCGTTAATTAATGAGGTCAGGCGCGCACACCGGCCGATTCTAGTGTGCGGCAATGGCATTCACCGTGCAAGAGCGCAAGAGCTGTTACGCATCGTTCTGGAAAAGTTTCACGTACCGGTTGTGCTCCCGCTGACGGGCAAGGACATTCTCGAAGAAGACCACCCTATGTATATGGGAATATTCGGCACGGCCGGCCAGCGCCGTGCTAACTTCGCAGTGCAGAACAGCGATTGCTTGGTAGCGATCGGCGCAGGCTTAAATTGCCAGAAGCTGGGTTTCAATATCTCGGGCTTCGCGCCGAAGGCGCGCAAGATCATTGTGGATATCGACGAGGCGCAGCTGCATTGTCAAGTGGTCCGGCCGGATCTCCCGGTTCAGGCCGATGCGGGCGAATTCCTGGCGGAGATGCGGACGCAACTGGAGCGTGTGCCTCTCAAGTCGCCTTCCCCCTGGCTCCGAGCTTGCGATCGCTGGAAGCGTCGCTATCCACCGATTACCGAAGATTATTTCGATGACCCACATCATGTCAACACGTATGCTTTCTATGACTGCATGTCCGACATTCTGGAGGGAGATGCTCTCTTGGTGACCGGTAATGCGCTCGATACGACCAGTTACTTCCAAGCGTTTCGTGTGAAGAAAGGACAACGGACGACTAACAGCGGCTGGGGTGCTATGGGATGGTGCTTGCCGTTGGCGATCGGGACGTGCATTGGAGCCGGTAAACGAAGAACGCTCTGTTGCACCGGAGACGGCAGCTTCCAGTTCAACGTGCAGGAACTGATGACGATCGCGCACTACCGGCTGCCCATCCAGATCTTTGTACTCAACAACAAGGGTTATTCAAACATCCGGGCAACGCAGAACAGCTTCTTCCAAGGGCGTTATGTCGGTGCAGACGGGGCATCTGGAGTGGGAAATCCGCGGTTTGAGTGCCTTGCTGCGGCATATGGGATGCGCTATTCGCGGATTGAAACGAATGCCGATTTGGAGACCGGCATCCGTGCGGCGCTGGCCGGCGAAGGGCCAGGTATGTGCGAGGTGAACGTTTCGCCCAAGCAAGGCATCTGGCCCAAAGCATCGGCATCCCGAAGGCAGGATGGCACATTCGAGTCGCGGCCGCTTGAAGATATGGCTCCTTTTCTATCCCGTGAAGAGCTTTGGGAAAACATGCACCAGTTCGACGATGCGGAGCGAGAATGAGGCTTGTGATCACTGGCGGGAGCGGCTTGTTGGGCTCGAACTTGACGCTCGATTTATCTCGCCGACGTCATGAAGTGACTGCACTGTACCGGCAGCACGCGATTGGCATCGACGATGTCCGCGCCTTGCCGTGCGATCTGGTGGATGTGACTCGTACAAGCCGGTTGCTTGCAGAGGTGAAGCCGGCCTGGATTATTCATTGTGCGGCCGCGACCGACCTGGACTGGTGCGAAAGCCATTCGCAAGAATGCATGCGCATTAACGCAGAGGTCTCAGGCCAACTCGCCGCCACCGCGCGATCCATCGGCGCGGGCCTAGTATACATCTCGACAGACGCCGTCTTCGATGGCGCCGTTGGTGGATATTATGAATCCGACCCGGTTTGTCCGGTAAATCTGTATGCTCGCAGCAAAGCGGCCGGCGAGGCTGTGGTGACCCGGGAAATGCCAGAGGCACTGATTCTCCGCAGCAATATTTACGGCTGGAACCTGCAGCCGAAAAACAGCTTGGCCGAGTGGGCTCTATCAAATCTACGGAAGGGGGAGCTTATACGAGGATTTCGTGACGTAACTTTTTCGCCGGTGCTGGTGAATGACTTGGCGGAATGGATTTTGGAGTTGATTGCGTCTGGCTGTACCGGAATATATCACGTCGGATCGTGCGATCATGCCAGTAAATACGAGTTTCTGTGCGAACTCGCCGAGGTCTTTGACTTGGATGGCGCACTAGTACTCGAGTCTTCATTTCAGGAATCGCAGCTGACGACGCCGCGTCCTCGAAATACGTGGCTTCACACGGACAAAGTCACCGACGCGCTGAGGCGGCGGATGCCTACCATTCGGGAGGGACTCAAACGCTTTCGCGCTCTCAGCGAAAGCGGATTCCTGAGCCGCCTCCGGGCTGCCGCGGCAACATAAAGAGGAGGTTCGGTGGGTGTTCTAAATATCGGAGGCCACGAGATCGGGGAGCACACTCCCGCCTATTTCATCGCAGACATTTCCGCCAATCACGACGGCGACCTGGGGCGCGCACGGGCGCTGATTCACATGGCGGCGGAGAGTGGCGCTGATGCCGCGAAGTTTCAGAACTTCCGGGCACCTAGAATCGTCTCAGAACGCGGCTTTCAAGGAATAATCGATAAGTCGTCACACCAGGCTGCTTGGAAGAAGTCGGTTTTCCAGGTCTACCAGGAAGCCAGCCTTTCGTGGGAATGGACTGAAACGTTGAAGCTCGCATGCGACGATGCGGGCATCCATTACTTCTCGACGCCGTACGACTTCGAGGCAGTCGACATGCTCGAGCCGTACGTTCGAGCCTACAAGATCGGCTCCGGCGACATCACGTGGCCCGAAATGCTTCGTAAAGTGGCCTCCAAGAACAAGCCTGTGATTCTTGCGACCGGAGCTTCTGACATTTCGGAAGTTCAGAACGCTGTGCGTGCCATTTGGGAGTGCAACCGTCAGCTTGGTCTAATGCAGTGCAACACCAACTATACGGGCAGCCTGGACAACTTTAAGCATGTTCACCTGAATGTCCTCAAGACCTATGCCGTGATGTTCCCGGATGTCGTGCTCGGGCTCTCCGACCATACGCCGGGCCATGCCACTGTGTTGGGAGCCATCGCGATGGGGGCGCGCTTGGTAGAGAAGCACTTCACGGATGACAATCGCCGGGAGGGGCCCGATCATCCATTTTCTATGACGCCAGCATCTTGGCGGGAAATGGTGGATCGCACGCGAGAATTGGAATACGCGCTTGGCGACCCAGTAAAGCGTGTCGCCGACAACGAGCAGTCCACGGTAGTGGTACAGCGGCGATGCGTGCGGGCTGCGAACGATCTCGCGGCCGGGACCGTGCTGCGTCGGGAGATGATTGACCTCCTCCGTCCTGCACCCCACGATGGCATTTTTCCTTACGAGATCGGCAAAGTGATCGGTGCCCGTTTGCGTGTCGGTGTGCCGGCAGGTGAAGCCCTGACCTGGAGCATGTTGGAGCATTAGATTCGCCATGCGGATTCTCTATTTCAGTCGATCGTACACGACGCACGACCGCCGATTCCTGATGGAATTAGCAGCGTCGCGGCACGAGATCTGGTATCTACGATTGGAAAATGACACCATCCGTTATGAGGTCCAGGCGGTGCCCGAAGGTGTTCGGGAGCTGTCGCCGCTAGGCGGCGGAGAGCGCGTCTCGGTCCCGGAACTGTGGATCCGCCTGGTACCGCGTCTCGAAGTCGTGCTAGACCAGGTGCAGCCCAATCTAGTGCACGCGGGGCCTGTTCAGAGTTGCGCGTTTCTAACTGCGCTGACGGGCTTCCACCCATTGCTGGCCATGTCGTGGGGGTCTGACCTGCTGGTTGATGCTGGCCGGGACGACTTCTGGGCCTGGATGACCCGATACGCCCTTCACCGCGCTGACATCTTGGCCACGGATTGCACTGAAGTCTCGGACGCGGCGCATCGGATCGCCAACGTCGAAGGCAACCGCGTCGTGCAGTTTCCGTGGGGTGTGGATACCGAGGTGTTCCGGCAAGGAACGGATACGTTGAGGTTGCGCAGTCGGCCGGGGTGGGAGAACAGCGTGATTGTGATCTCAACCCGATCCTGGGAGCCGAACTTTGGAGTGCTCCACCTCCTGAAAGGGTTTCAGTTGGCCCACAGCCGAGACCCTCGTCTGCGATTAGTATTAATGGGGGATGGTTCGCAGCGTCTCGAAGTCGACCGGTTGATTTTGAATTGTGACATGGCGGAAGACGTTTGGCGTCCTGGGACGGTTGAACATGAGAAACTGCCTGAATACTTTCGAGCCGCCGATATATACGCCAGCTTTACTTACAGCGATGGTAGCTCTGTCTCGCTACTGGAGGCTATGGCCACGGGTTTGCCCGTAATAGCTACAGACCGCGCGAGTAATCGAGAGTGGATCGCTGACGGTTCCAACGGTCGGCTAGTGCCCTTCGGCAACGCTCAAGCGATGGCCGCTGCCTTGCTAGATTTTGCGTCAATGACACCAGACTCCCGTCGCGTGATCAATGCCCGAAACCGCGCTGTTATTGAGCAACGGGCAGATTGGAAGCAGAATGTCGGACGACTGTTCGAGGCCTACGAACGGCTTTTACCCCAAGCGGAAGAGGTGAGGACATGAAATTCATCAGCGTCGTTACAGGCTGTTACAACGAAGAAGAAAATGTCCGCGAGCTTTACGACCGTGTGTGCCGCGTGTTTCATGAGGAGCTCCCCGAGTATGCATTTGAACTGATCTTTATCGATAACGCCTCCGAGGACCGGACAGTTGACGTACTTAAAGACATTGCCCGTGTAGACAAACGTGTGAAGATTATCGTCAACAATCGGAACTTCGGTCACATCCGCTCGGGTTACCACGCGCTGCTGCAGGCGCGTGGCGACGCCATCGTGGCCATGGCATCCGACCTCCAGGACCCACCGGAGCTGATTCCTCAATTCCTGCGGAAATGGCAGGAAGGCTATAAGATCGTGCTGGCGCAAAAATGCGGAAGCGCAGAGTCTCCTTTGTTCTTCTTGGTCCGCAGACTTTACTACTACATTGTTACTCGGCTTTCCGAAACGCCGCTTGTCAAGGATGTCACCGGCTTCGGCGTCTACGACCGAAAAGTGATCGAAGCAATTCGCCAGATCGGAGATCCGTACCCGTACTTTCGTGGACTGATTTGTGATCTGGGATTCCAGCGGGCTTTGATTCCATTTACTCAGCCCATCCGCAAACGCGGGCTCACGAAGAACAATTTTTATACCCTTTACGATCTAGCGATGCTGGGCATAACGAACCATTCGAAGGTGCCGTTACGCATTGCCACATTCTCTGGTTTCTGTCTGGGTGCACTCAGTTTCATGGTGGCTTTTGCCTACCTCATTTACAAACTGATTTTTTGGAATAGCTTTCAGCTCGGGACGGCGCCCGTCGTGATTGGCATGTTTTTCTTTGCCACCGTGCAACTGTTCTTCATCGGCATACTGGGCGAATATATTGGCTCCATTCACACTCAGGTGCTCAAGCGGCCTCCGGTGATCGAAAAAGAGCGCATCAACTTCGAATATCCTCCTAGTGAACCGCTGCGGCAAGAGCTGACGGTACCGGTCGAAGCGTTCCGGTCTTCCTGCTGAGCTATTTCGGCCATGAGGGTCTCAGATCATCTCGCAGTTCCCCTCGAGACGCTGCGTTCCAAAATCACCGATCCTCGCATCGGGCTCGCCGAGGAACTCTTCTTGTTCGTTAGCGGTATCACGCCTCTCGTCAACGTCGATTTGCTCATCCAGGATGATGCGGGCCGCACGCTGCTCACGTGGCGTGATGACGCCTTCTATGGTCCCGGATGGCATGTTCCCGGCGGAGTTATCCGCTTTCAGGAGGCTGCGGCGGAGCGGATCCGCGCGGTGGCCCGGCTGGAACTGGGGGCGGACGTTGAGTCCGACCCGGCGCCTGCGGCGGTGCACGAGCTGATCGATGGCGACCGTCGCGAAAGGGGGCATTGCATTGCTCTGCTTTATCGCTGCCGGCTGCTGGCGCCGCTGTCCGAATCCCGCCGCGCTTCGTCCCCGCCGCCCCGGCTCGGTCAATGGGCGTGGCATCAGGGATGTCCGGATAATCTGATCCGCGAGCACCGCGTGTATCAGCGGTTCTTTCATGAGTAGGGGCGAAACAGTGACAGACAGCTGCGTCCTCGGTGAAAATGTCGAGCCAGGCTCGATTGCGCCGGGTTTGGGGCGCAAAAGTCAGTCCCTATTTCGGAGGATTGTCCACTGGGTTCTCGCCGTTTCGCTGGCGGTGGGCCTGCTCTGGTGGTCGGTGCGGGGGACGGACTGGCGTCATGTTGGAACCATTCTGGCGGATGCCCGATGGCCGCTAATCGCGCTCGGGTGCGCGATGGGGAGCGTCTCCTACTTTATGCGGGCACTGCGCTGGCGCGTTCTGTTGAGCGCGCGCGAGCGGCTGGGCGCCGTCACCGTTTTCTGGGCCACCATGGCCGGATACCTCTGCAACAACCTGCTGCCGGGACGCGCCGGCGAATTTGTCCGCTCGGTCATGATCAGCCACCGCTCGTCGCTGAGCAAGACGTACGTGCTCACCACCACGCTGACGGAACGGCTGACGGACGCGATCGTACTAGTGATCGTGAGCCGATTGCTGGTCTTCACCATGCAGCAAAGACCAGGCTGGATGGTCCGCGCTTCGACTGTGGCGTTCGCGCTGGGCCTCCTGGGCGCTTCGCTGGTTGTGGGCCTGCGGTTTTATCATGGGATCATCCGCCACGTGCTCACCGCGCTACCCCTGCCCGCGCGTTTTAGCGCGCGTCTCGCCGGGTGGCTCGAGCAGGTAGTACTGGGGTTTTCCGCGCTGGATCATTTCGGCCGTGCAGCGAGCTTTTCTGCGCTGACGCTGTTGATCTGGATGATGGACGCGCTCAGCTCGATGGTCACGGCGCACGCGCTCGGATTGACGCTATCGTTTCCCTTGGCCATCCTGCTGATCACGGCGCTTGGCCTGGGGAGCGCACTGCCGTCTACTCCGGGCGCAGTCGGGATTTTTCAGGCCGTGGCAATTACGGTCCTGGTGCCGTTCGGCTTCAAGCGCGAGGAGGCCCTAACGTATATTCTGGTGGCGCAGGCAGGCAGTTACCTGGTGGTGGCGCTCTGGGGAGCGCTGGGAATGTGGCGAATCAGCGCGGTCCGGTCTTAGACTTGCCGCACAGAAAGACTCGCGCGTAATCGTTCGCCAAATCCGGCTGCTTGTTCCAGACCCAACTGCTCTTGTCGGCCCAGACTTTGTCTGTGTCCTTGACGACCAGGGCATCGATGGACAGCTCTTTGCAGATGCCATCGACACGGCCGGCATCAACGGCGCGCGGCTTCGCGAACAGATCGTTGATGGGGCCAATAATACCGGCGCACAAAGCGGGGTCGCTGCCAAAGACAATGCCGCATTGGGATGTCTCGGCAGCCGCCTGGTGATCGGCATAGAAGCCGTAAAAGAGATCGCCAGGGTTAGCATTCGGGTTGTGCTGCACGATGGCGTCTTGTGGCAGCTTCCTATTTAACGCCTCATATGCCTGACGAAGCGCATAGGTCCGCTTCCCAAGATTACGATCTGGAGCGAGATAGTGATACCTGCGGATCGGAAAATCATCGGTAATCAAAGGAAAGAATCTGAACATACATACTTCGTAGAGGGTTCCGCATATTCCGAGAGCAACCAGCATTATGAGCACACCGCGCCTATCGTCGCCGAAAATAGCCTTGCGCAGCTCAAGACCGGAGCGGTCACTCGACGCAAGCAGCCCTTCGTCGCATAGCTCCGCCCCCCAGATGAGGAGAATGAATTGTGCCACCATGAAACCTCTCCACCCAAGGTCATTACCACCAATCGTTGCGGAGGTCAGAAATGTGCAGATCAAAACGCTGGTTGCCGCCATCGTAAACCCGCACAGATCCTTTTGGCTGAAGAAGTCTCCGCCGCGGCGGATCGTTCTCCACTCTATGAGACCGACCTTAAAGAAGAAGCCCAGTTCTAGGTAGTAGTTCAACGGCAACAATATGGCATTGGCAATAGGCTCCCGCCACGCTGGTCCATTCGGCCATGCAATCAATACCAGGGCCTCGGCAATGCTGAACCACCTGATAGTGAATTGCACAAAAGGTCCACCGCCACTTCCGTGAACAGAGCTCGCGCCAAGTAAATCCAGTAGGTAAGGCGCACATGCGGCTAGAGCGACAATTCCAGCAATGCAGAGAGTGGTAGCTTCCCGCCGACGTTGCATAGACAAAGTGATGATCAGCCATATTGCCATGAAAGCAGCGAAGACGAACGTCACATAAATGGATAGGCCTATGGCGCTGGCAAAGGCTAGCCCGGCGGTTGCACTTGCGGGAATCACATTATGGTGGCTAGAACTTCGGGACGTATACCAGATCGCAAGGAAGCCTGTCAGGCAGGCAATCAGACCAGCAACGTGATGTGGCACCCACAGAACGGCATGTGTCCATGACGCAATGTGGTTGTTCCACCATTCGAGGGTTGGAAGAAGGCCGAAAGGGGTTAGCCACGCGAAGAGGATTACGGGCAGGATGTCGAGCCCGGTAACGCTTAACAACGCGACACCGAAGACCATGCGCCTCTCTAGATTGACCGGACCCTTCGGTTGAAAGAAGCGCAAGTAAAGTGGTACCAGAGCCATCAACCCAATTCCGCACCAAAGAACGCTGGCGAGCATCGCCTGTCGTGGGCTCACCAGGGCTCCTCCGAGTTGATCCGCCAGGCTGCACAGAATGAACCAAAAGTAGTGGTACCGGAGCATGAATGGCCGGCCGGGAAAAAAGTAGGGATTATTAGGTGGTACCCCGGTCCTTGTTAGCGCGGACGTAACGGCTATGCGAAGCGTATAGTCGTGTGCGGCCGAGGGGAAATACAGCCGGTTGCCAATCTGCATATCGACCAAGCACAACATGCCCACCACAACCCAGCCGGTGACAATCGCTAATAAGATGCCCATCGTCTTCGAGACCCGCGGCCGCGACAGCCAAAGGTGGCGCTCGTTAACCAGCAGTAGTAGGAACGCGAACCAGCAACCGGCATACATGGTCCAAACCGCCGAGAGGGACCAATGCCATAGAACGTACGTGAGAATGGGACAAATGCCGATGGATAACGGGGCAGACATCGCCAAACGGGCCCGCAGACTGCGGCGACGGAAGCCGAAACTGTCCAGAAGCCAGCCGAAAACGTAGCCGGGAATCAAGAGGAACAGCGAGAAGAGACAGAACGCCGCGGAGGTAGCGATCAGATCCGAAAGGAAAAAATTTTCCGTCATTTCGAGATCCGACGGCCACAGAGGAAGGCCCGGGCGCGCTGATTTTCCAGAATCGGCTGCTTCTTCCAAACCCAACTGTTCTTGTCAGCCCAGACTTTGTCCGTGTCCTTGGCCACCAGCGCGTCGATCGACAATTCTCCGCAAATCGCATCGACACGAGCCGGTTCGACGGCTCCGGGCTTTTCAAATAAATCATCCAGAAGCGATACGACGCCGGGACATAGAGCGGGATCACCGCCAAAGACGACACCACACTCGGAAGTTTCCGCGACCGCCTGGCGGTCGGCATAAAGCCCGTAGAACATGTCGCCAGGAACGGCCTTGGGATTGTGCTGCACAATGGCGTGCTCCGGCAACTTCTTTTTCAAGCCTTCGTAAACTTGGCGAAGCGCATAGGTGCGCTCACCCAGCCGCTGATCCGGCGCGAGAAAGTTCCACGGGCGCATCACTAAATGGTCCGAGATCAATGGAAAGAATCGAAACATACATACTTCATAGATGCTTCCAGCCACCCCAAGAACCAGCAGGGCTATCAATAGGCCCCGGCGATCGTTGCCAAAGATGACGGTCTGGCAGCGCGGGGAACTAGTTGCGAGCAATCCTTCGTCCCACATCTCAGCAGCCCAGAGGAGCAGAATGAACTGGGCAACCATGAATCCTCTCCAGCCGAGGTCATTCGCGCCGATGACACCGGAGCGCAAGAACGTGCAGATCAAGACGCTGGTAGCGGCCATGACAAATCCGCACAGTTCCTTTTGGTGGAAGAAATCGCTGCCAGAACGCATTCTTTTCCACTGGATGATGGCAACCTTGAAGAAGAAGCCCAGTTCTAAGTAGTAATTCAGGGGTAAAAACAGGCCATTTGCAGCATGCTCCGCCCATCCTGGCGCATCGGGCCACAGAAGCATCAGGAGAACAGAGGAAATGCTGAACCACCGGACGGTGAGTTGGACGAAAGGTCCGCCTCCGCTGGTTTGGCCGGATCGTCCTCCCACTAACTCCAAAAGGTAGGGAGTCGCCGCGGCGATCGTGACAAACCCAGCCATACAAATTATAAAGGTTTCACGGCGATTTTTCTTGAGAATCGTGACGACCAGCCAGATGGCGAGAAAGACGGCAAAGACGAACGTCACGTAAACCGACAGGCCAACGCCGCTGGCAAAGGCCAGTCCTGCTACTACGCTCGAGAGTATGAGGCTACGCCCTCGGGGAGCACACCAGATGACGAGGAAACCGGCGAGACAGGCGACCAGGCCGGCCACATGGTGGGGCACCCAGAGGACTGCGGTGATCCAAGCGGTTACTTGCTCATTCCACCATTCGACGCTCGGAAGGATGTTCTTTGTAGTAAATGCGATGATGGCGACCCCCAGTATGTCTAGACCAGTGACGCCGAGCAACGCGATGCCCACAAGCATCCTTCTCTCGAGGTTGATCGACGCCTTCGGCTGAAAGAATCGAAGGTAAAGGGGCACCATGGCGATCAACCCTACGCCGCACCAGAGTGTGCTGGCCAGCATGGCTTGCCGCGGGCTGACCAAAGCGCCACCGAGCTGATCTACCAGAGCGCACAGAATGAACCAGAAATAGTGGTAGCGCAAAAGGAAAGGCCGGCCCGGGAAGAAGTATGGGTTTTGCGGTGGTATTCCAGTCCGGCTGATGGCGGCAGTTATGGTGGTCCGGAGTGTGTAATCGTTTGCGGCGGTTGGATAGTAGAGCCGGTGACCGATCTGCAAGTCCACGAGGCAAAAGAGCCCCAAGACAACCCAACCGGCAACAATTGCCAGGACGAGAACGACTCGCCTGGAGACTGCGTGCCGCGAAAACCAGATGTGACGGTCGCGGACAAACAGCATCAGAAATCCAATCCAGCAGGCTGCGTATAGCGTCCAGACAGCTGTGATCGACCAGCGCCACAGCAGATACGTAATGATGGGAGAGACACCAACCGACAGCGGGACGGAGATCGCAAACCGGGCCAGCAGGGACCGATGTCTGAAGCCGAATAGATCTGCGAGACAGCCAACAACGTACCCCGGAACGAAGATGACTAGGGCAAAGAGGAAGAAGGCCGCCGAGGTGCCGATTAGGTCCGACATCATGAAGTTTTCTGTCATGTGAGAGGCGGGATTAGGGTTCAGATTTGACTGCCGAATACGCTGAGATTCTTGGCGGGTCGTGATCCGGTTCGACCAGCCACACGTTTCGTCCCTGAAAATACGAGATCAACTCCGCGTTACTCTTCGCGTCCATTTCGTGCGCCCAGACAATTCTGGCTTTATCAATATTCTCCTTGTTGTATACCCACTCGTCGAGCGGATCGTGGTTCGGAGCGTACCGCACGATGGCCAACTGGCTGCCCTCATGCCGGCTCAGAGTAGTGCAGGTTTGCGCCCTGGGCAAACCGAGCGGCGGCGTACCATACCACATCGCGGGCCACCGATCGACCGATACTCCGAGCGGTTCGGCCCAGATCCTGAGGCCGCAGAGCATGAGGCAGACCAGGGGAATCGCGCGCACTAGGAGCAACCCGACTGGTCGGCCCTCGGGCCGCCAAATCCGCAAATGCCGCATGCATTGCAACAAGAGGACATAAACGAGAGCCGTGCCGGGCGCGGCGTAGTGAGGGAACATGTAGAAATTCATCGCCAGACCCACGATCAGCAAGGCCGCAGCAAATACGACAAATCGCATGCGGCGATCGCGCAGCACCACCCGGGGCAGGCAGCACAACGGCGGGAGCAGTGCAAAACCGAAGAAGAAGAAGACCACGATACCGGCTTTCGCCAGGTTGCCTTCAAGGAAGCCTCGCCAGGTGCGAGCTTTCGCAGCTTCCGGCAGTTCTTTCGAGACGTAATAGTCGCGCATGACCTCGTGGTGGTATATCGGCTCAGTCCTTGGCGCTTGCCAGACGAATTGTTTCGCGACGGCATACGTGGACCGGTCCAGCTGGTAGGCCGTGATGAGAGGATTGCCGGTCACCCGCCAGTTGTCATAGGCCATCCCGCCCGCCGTGATCGCCAAAATACCAACGAGCAGCGCTGCCAGGCGGCGGATCACGATCGCCGGCGGGCGATGTCGTCCGGAGACCCACACAAACAACGTGACCGCCACCGGAATCCCCAGGATCAGGCCCTCGTAAGGTCGGCTGGCGGCCAGTAGCGCCAGGCCAAGCCCCATCCAGACGGCATCCCGCACCCGCACGAAGCGGATGATCCGTGGAAGCGCTCCTATGGCCAGGGCTCCCCCGATGGCTGGCACGGCTCCTCCATAGTAGGCGTTAGCCCAATAGCTGAAGACGCCAAGACGCATCACGGCCAGCATGCCCCCGAGTAAGGCCCAGCCCGGCGGCAGCCAGCCTTGGAGCATCCAGCAGAGCGCAGAGCACATCAATCCGGCGCTTAGCCACACTCCGAACCAGGGATCGCCAAAGAGGCGTATTCCAGCGGCCAGAAACAGGCCCTGGGCGGGGAAATACATCGACATGTAGCTCGGGCGTTGCAAAATGTGGAAACTCTCGAAGTGGATCCACATCGGATGTGTGGGGTTGGTCAGCCTTCCGGCGGCGAAAGTCTCGCCCGCCAGCAGATGGCTGAATTCGTCGTGGACAAACGGATGGGGAATAGGCAGGAGCGGCAGAATGGCGAGGCGAACGGCACATGCCGCGAGTCCCACCAGCGCCACCGACAGGGCCCGTTTGCGCGCCAGACGTCTCAACCAGCGTTCGGCGATCTTAAATCCCTTGGATCCGAGTTCAGGGACCAGAAACGCAATACCTATGGTGACGATCGTGACCGCAGCTTCGATCAAGAACAGCGACGGCCCTCCGGGGTGCAGAGTCATTGAAAGAAAATGGGCACCGTGATTCTATAACGGCTCACTGAAGTGTGTGACGTCGCTCAAACAGGAATCCCTGTTTATCCTGATCCCGCAGAGCCCATTCGCCGCTGCGTTTCAGCGCGCCTGCAAGCGGCCAGTCTCGCGGTATAAGCGCGAAATCAAACCGGTAACGGTTGGCGATCTCCCCCCAGTTCTCAGCGGCGGAACGCAACGCGACGTAATCCTTTACGACTCTTGGCCCAAAGTAATCGCTTCGCCCGTCGATGAACAGATGGCGGCTCGGACCGAGCTTGAAGATGAGGTAACCGCCCCAGTAGTCGGCATTTAGGATCCTCGCATCTTCGTGTCCCGGGCCGGCCAGCAGGCTCTGATTCCGGGCGAACAAGGCGGTAGGGAATCCGACTTTGGGAAAGTCGGAGGGCCATGGCCCTCCCCAGCTGCCAAATGCCAGCACGGCCACAAAAACCGGCACCCAAATGCTTGTTCGTGCGGCATGGCCCTGGAATTCGCGGCAAACGTCTCGCAGAATACCTTTGATCGATGCCCGGGAGCTCGAAGCGGTCCAGTGGTTCCAGGCGGCCTGGAGTTCCTCGGCGATAGGCGGCGCGGCGGCGATGGCGTAAATCGTGACGTGCCGGATGGAGGTCAGGGCGGCATGCGCCCACAACACGATCAACATCGCGTCCCTGTACCGGCCAGTGCGGATCAGAAGCAAGACGATGGCGAGCCCGAGAAAAAGCAACACCTCGAACTTGTACATGGGCTCGGAACGGAATACGGGAGAGAGGAACTCATCGATGCTCTTGAGCAGCCAGTCCGCCCGCAAGTAGCTCCAGATATGGAGGTGGAGTTGCCAGCCGTAGGGATTGATTAACGTTGCCGCCGAGCACGCAGCCGTCAAGGCGCCATACCGGTAGGCGCGCTGCCTGTCGCCGCGCAGCGCGGCGGATGCCGAGAAAACTACCAGCGCCACAATCAAGACCAGAAACCCGCCATGGAGGTTGGCCCAAAGCGCGGCAACCGGAACCAGCAACCAGACCCTTCGCCCGGGCTTCGCCCAGTCGCGATCCAGCATCCAGAGCGTCACAGCGGCCAAAAGGGTTGTGAAAATATGGGGCCGGGCCAGAAAATGAACGCTCGAAGCACCTGTCACCAGAACGATCAAAAACAGCGCTATATGCACCCCAGCGCCGCGCCAGATCATGTGCCTGAACAGGATGATCATCGCCAGGCAGATGATCGTCCCTGAGAGCAAGACCACCCCTTTCAATCCTGCCAGTCGGTGAACCGAAGCGAATGTAACGTCGGAAAGCCATTCCCAGGCGTACCAGGGTGTGTCGGGAGCGGTGAAAGAAAATGGATCTCGGACAGGCGCCGCGTGGGTGTTGAGGATGAGCTCGCCCGTTCTGATGTGCATCCCGGTATCGCCGTCGCCCAGCAGTGTCAGCCAGCCGATGCCACTGATGAATAAGAGCCACATCAAGGTAACGAACAAGCAGTCAGAAAGCGAGGGAATGAGGAAAGGCCAGATCCGGGCACGGGGTGCGCGCCTGGGGGCGGGAATGGCCGCGGGCCCGGCTTCTACAGGCATGGAAACAGATTCGCTCATGACCAGGAGCATACAGGGAGCAATTCATGACCCATCAGTCAGCCCGGGGCACCGGGCATGAACCGCGTAGCGACCTCAGGCGTGAAACCTGTCGGCTGCTTAGGCAAACACCGTATCCAGTGTATACGGAGCTTCACTCCGCCTCGGGGGTTGTATACAGCCGTTAACAGTGGGCATATAAAGTTGGAGGCGAGTCTGCCTAACTCCTTAGTTTTTAATCGGATAGTAAGCCGCGATAAATGGGCTGCGAAATTGCTTTTCAACAGCCGATCCCTCCGTTATCGAGGGACAGAACTAGACACAAGAGGAGAACACAATGAAGGATCGGCTGCTTAAACTGCAGATTAAGATTCAGACCCTGCTGGACGAAAGTGGACAGGACCTGATTGAGTATGCCCTGGTCGTTGCGCTGATTGCGTTTGCTGCGACGGTCGGGATGGGTAATGTGGCGACCGGTATCAACACGTCATTCAGCAAGATCGCCAGCAGACTGGCTTCTGCGATTACGTAGAACGCGTTTAAGAAGGGGGCGTGGCGGAACCCGCAACGCCCTTCGTCTGACGCACCCCTGACTGGGGTCCGGAGTAAGTGATTTAGTTTGTATCGCGGACCTCCTATGGGGTCCGAAATTAACCATTAACAGGAGAACCCAGTAATGAAAGAAATTTGGCTGAAGCTACAAGTTAGAATGCAGTGCTTGCTGAACGACAGTGGCCAGGATCTGATCGAGTACGCGTTGGTCGTTGCGCTAATCGCCTTTGCCGCAACAGTTGGTATGGGCAACGTAGCCACGGGTATCAATGACTCATTCAGCAAGATCGCCAGTAGACTCAATTCGGCGATTACTTAGCTCGGGGGCGTTCGAAAACGGAACCGGGAGGGCGAAACGGGAGACGCCCTTCGGACGTTCTTCGTGTATCATTGACTGAATGTTATGGATTCGATCGCTTGGTGGACTACAGTTCTTGTGGTGATAGTGGCGGCAGTAATCGACATCTTCAGCCACCGGATCCCCAACTGGCTGTCGCTGCCATTCCTCTTGGCGGGTGTACTAGTAAGCGCCCTGGGAGGTGGTTGGCACGGAGCAGTTAGCAGTATTGCTGGCGTTGGACTGGCTATCGCGGTTCTGGGCGTCCTCTGTTACCTGCGTGGAATGGGAATGGGAGATTTGAAGCTTCTGGCGGGGGTAGGCGCGTGGGTCGGGCCTGGGCAACTGGTACTGGCCATGGTGGCGACAGGGATTGTCGGAGGATTCCTGGCCGTGGGTTACGCGATTTGGCACCGCTCGCTGGGAGGATCGCTGGACGGCGTGATGGAGCTCATGCAAGGTTTCTCCAAGCGAGGCTTTCGCCCGCACCGGACCATCAGCCTCGACAATGCGGTGGCCCTGAAGATGCCATACGCTCCGGCAATTGCAATCGGCACAATATTTTCATTTTTTACAAGATAGCGACTCAAACGGGTAGAGATATGAATCAATTACGAATCGGCGGGCGCCTCCACAATAGCGGAACAAAGCTTTTCGAAGTCGGTACATCTCAGTGAGCGCGGCCTCCATGACCCCTCAGGACTCCATCCGAGCCAGCACTTTATCCGTCGTACTGGTAGCGCCGGAGGAAACGAGACGCGCTATGGTGGCGCGTGCACTTGTGGGCCAGCAGGCCGTAATTCTGCGGGAGTTCACCGCCTATCCGAATGTGGCGCATTTGGCTAAGGTGACGGACACAGACTGCGATGTGGTAGTGATCGACATCGATGGCGACTCAGAGGTGGCGCTAGATCTGATAGAGAGCATCTGCAGTCAGAATCCGGCGCTGACCGTAATGGCCTACTCGAGCAAAGGTGAGCCCGATTTGCTCGTCCGTTGCATGCGGGCAGGTGCGCGGGAGTTCCTGACAGACCCCCTTTCAGCGACCGCCATCACCGAAGCACTAATCCGAGCTTCAGCCCGCCGTCTGGAAACCGACCGGCGCAAGAAAGTCAGCGGCAAGATGCTGGTGTTCCTTGGAGCGAAAGGGGGCACGGGGGTTACCACACTGGCCAGTAACTTTGCCATCGCACTCCAAAAGGAGTCCGGCCGAGAGGTGGCGCTGGTGGACCTCGATGTTCAGCTGGGAAGCGTGTCTCTGGTCCTGGGCATCAAGCCAAAATTCACGATTCTGGATGCTTTGCGGAACGCGAACCGTCTCGACTCGGACTTCGTATCTAGTCTTCTCACCGAGCATAGCTCAGGGCTATTGGTTTTGGCCGCGTCCGACCAATACCATTCTCCGGCCTCCCTGGAGGACACTAGCCTAGGCAAGCTGATCTACATCCTCCGCGACCAGTTTCCGTACGTGGTTGTGGATGGCGGTTCGAGCCTGGGCAAGGGCGGGGACATAGCACTGGAGTTGGCGGATTCCATCTACATCGTTACGCAAGTGGACGTCCCGTCATTGCGAAACGCTAACCGGCTGATTGCGTACATGGACCGCATGGGGAATAGCCAGAGGCGTGTAGAAGTGGTGCTGAACCGCTTCGATCCCAGGCGCACAGAGATTGATGACGAACGAATCGCGAAGGCTCTCTCTCGTCCTTTGCAGTGGAAAGTCCCAAATGATTTCGGAGGTGTAAGGCGGGCCGAAAACACCGGGGTACCACTGGCAATGGAAGATTCAGCCGTATCCCGTGCTTTACACCACATGGCCCGGCAGGCGTGTGGTAAGAGTTCCGACAAGCGGAAGAAAAAAAGATTCGGGTTGTTTTGAGGCAAAGCATGACTTGCAGTCGCCGTCGAGGTAATAGGGCCAATGGATAACTTAAATTTCGAGCAGCTGAAGGCAGACGTGCATCGTACGTTGATTGCCAAGATGGACCTCGAGAAGCTCGCCACCATTAATAACGGGAAGGCGCGCCAGGCGGTGTCGAATCTAGTCCTGGAAATCGTCGCCCAAGAGAAGGTGCCGCTCAACGCTGCCGAGAAAGAGAAGATCCAGTCGGACCTGCTGGATGAGATTTTCGGTTTGGGCCCTCTCGAACCGCTCCTCCAGGATCCGGGGATCTCCGATATCCTTGTAAACCGGAATGATCAGGTCTATATCGAGCGGGGCGGAGTCTTGCAGAAGACGTCCGTAAAATTCCGCGACGAGCGCCATCTCTTGCAGATCATCGACCGCATTGTATCCCGAGTTGGCCGCCGCGTGGATGAGTCGTCGCCCATGGTGGATGCCCGGCTTCCCGACGGCTCGCGTGTCAACGCAATCATTCCGCCACTGGCCCTCGACGGCTCCGCGCTTTCCATCCGCCGTTTCGGCACGTCCCCACTTATGGCCGAGCAACTCCTCGAGCTTAAAAGTATATCGCCCGAGATGCTGCAGGTGCTGACTGCAGCGGTTCGCGCCAGAATCAGCGTCCTGATCTCCGGCGGAACCGGCGCCGGCAAGACAACGTTTCTGAACATGTTGTCGCGCTATATCCCGGAAACGGAGCGGTTGGTTACCATCGAGGACGCGGCCGAATTGCAGATTCAGCAGGAGAACGTAGTGCGTCTGGAGACGCGGCCTCCCAACGTGGAAGGCCAGGGCGCCGTTCGCCAGCGGCAATTGCTGGTGAACAGCCTGCGCATGCGCCCAGACCGCATTATCATTGGTGAAGTTCGCGGCGAGGAAGCATTCGACATGCTACAGGCCATGAACACGGGTCACGAAGGCTCCATGACCACCATTCACGCTAACTCGCCTCGCGATGCCCTTTCTCGCCTGGAATCCATGGTGGCCATGGCCAACATCAATTTGCCGGAGCGTGCCGTGCGGCAACAAATGGCATCCGCTATTTCCATTGTGGTGCAAATCTCGCGCATGAGCGACGGCGGTCGACGGGTGATCAATATTTCGGAGATCACGGGTATGGATGAAAACGTGATCAGCATGCAGGACATCTTTACATTTGTAAGAAAAGGTATTGGGCCTAATGGCAAAGTGGTGGGCAAGTTCGAACCAAGCCGTATCCGGCCCAAGTTTCTTGAGCGGCTGCGGGTTTCGGGCATTGTACTCCCGCAAGACATCTTCGAGCGCAGCCTGGAAGTGACCTGAAGGAGAGGCCTGGTATGTTACTGATTATCATCGCCGTTTTTGTCTCGGTGTTCATCGTGGTCGGACTCCTGCTGATTGCTACGGGCTCCGGAGCGTCCGAACGCGAGAAACAAACACTGTCACGGCTGGATTCGATGCTAGTCACCGGAGGCTACGCGCGCGATGAAGTAGTAGACATTCGCCGCGATGAGCTTCTGAGCTCCATTCCCTGGCTGAACCGCTGGCTGCAACGAATGGATCTGTTCCCGCGATTGCGCCTGATGCTGTACCAGGCCGATCTGAAATGGACAGTTGGGGGCTTGGTCCTGATGAGTGTGTTCTACTGGATGGTTGCCGCCAACCTTGTTTTTTGGCGCACCGGCGAAACGATCTTCTCGATGCTGATCGGCGCCATAGCCGGCATCGCCCCATTGTTCTACGTGCTTCACAAGCGCAGCGCGCGCTTCAACCGGTTCGAGGAGAGGCTCCCCGAAGCGCTCGACATGATGGTAAGCGCGCTGCGCGCCGGTCACAGCCTGATTTCTTCCATGGGTACGGTTGCCAAGGAGGCGGGCGAGCCGGTCGCGCAAGAGTTCAAGAAGTGTTTCGATGAACAGAATTTCGGCGCCGAGCTGAGAACGGCGATGATGGATCTGGTGGCGCGGGTTCCGATCGATGATATGCGTATCGTCGTCACCGCCATCTTGATCCAAAAGGAGAGCGGGGGGAATCTGGCGGAGGTTCTGGAAAAAGCGGCGCATATCATCCGCGACCGCTTCCGGCTCAAGAGACAGATACGCGTGCATACGGCACAAGGGCGAATGACGGGCTGGATCCTGTCCATCCTGCCGGTGGTTCTCGGTCTGCTGCTCTACATGGTGAACCCCGATCAATTGAGCCTGTTATGGAAGAAACCGATCGGCGTCAAGATGCTGTATACTGCATCCGCCATGACGATCATCGGCGCGCTGATTATAAGGAAGATCATACGCATTCGTGTTTGAGGTTTAGGTTATGACGCTCGCGTTAGTCACATTTCTGGCGATTTTCCTGCTGATCACGAGTCTCGGTTTGCTGATCTTCTACCGGGAGGCCATGCTGCAGCGGCTCGCCTCCGTCATTTCTCCCGATGTCGGCTTGCCGAAAAACAAGCTCACCCAGTGGCTCGAGGTTTATTCAAAGAAGTCTCAAAGCGTGATCGCGCCCTTTCAAAAAGTGCTGCCCAGAAGTCCCGAAGAGGTTTCCGTCATACAGAAGCGCCTGATCCGGGCTGGATACCGGAAAGATTCATCCGTGAACCTTTTCTATGCCTCCAAAGTGCTGGTTCCCATTTCGCTGGCTTTCCTGGTCACGGTGACGGGGGTTTACGATTACGGACCGTTCTTTGTTTATGCCCTGGCGCTCGGCTTGGGCTTTCTGGCGCCGGACTTCTGGCTGGGTAACCGTATCAAAGCCCGGCAGCTCAACCTTCGCTTAGGCCTACCGCAGGCTCTGGATCTGTTGGTGATCTGCATCGAAGCAGGTTTGAGTATCGACCAGGCAACTGTACGGGTAGCCGATGAGCTCCAGATCAGCGAGCCCGTAATCAGTGATGAACTCGGCCTGGTGAACCTGGAGCAGCGGGCCGGGCGCCCGCGCTCCGACGCATGGAGAAATATGGCCGAGCGCACCGACGTGGACAGTGTGCGCGCTATGGTCTCGGTGCTCATTCAAGCGGACCAGTTCGGTACCAGCGTGGCCAAGACTCTGCGGGTTTATTCCGATACGCTTCGGACGCAACGCCGCCAGCAAGCTGAGGAACAAGCCGCGAAGACCACGGTTAAGCTTGTTTTCCCGCTGGTGCTTTTTATTTTTCCGTCGTTATTTGTTGTGGCTCTCGGCCCATCTGCGATCGTAATGTACGAGTCTTTTGTGAAATACCTATAGATTGAGTGCGAGCTCGAAAGGAGAAGGAAAATGGACAACGTTACTTTGATTCGGGTGGTTGCGGGGGTATGCTTCGTGATCGTCCTGATGATTCTGATCCAGCGTCGTCGCAAGCGGGTGCACTAACGGAACACCGGGCATTTGATGAGGCTGGTGCTACCGGATGAGGTGGCGCGGCGAGCCGCTTCCATCCGGAGTACTGGCCGGTGTGGCTTATGAAGAAACAGTGGGCAGTCAACGTCAAACAAAGAGAGCAAGCAAGTAAGTGAGTGAGCAAGCGTGGCACAAACACTATACGTTTTCAATCTAACCCGGCAGTCTTTTGTCAGCCTGGGCGTCAGCCCGGCTGACACGCATATTACACGGCTGCGCGGGCTATTGGGCAGAATGCGATTACGGTCGGAGGAGGGCCTCTGGGTCGTCCCCTGCCAGGGCATCCATACCGTCGGGCTGCTGTTCGCCATTGACGTTATTTACCTGGACGAGAACCGCCGTTTGATCCATCTGATCGAGCATTTGGGTCCATTTCGTTTCGCTCCGATCAGACGGCAATCGGCCAGCGTTTTGGAACTGCCTACTCGGACAATTTACTCTTCGAACACGCAGGTGGGTGATTCTCTGCTCATCTGCTCGCCCGAAGATATGGAGAATCATTGGAGAGTACAACAGACTGGCGCCAGCGTGTAGCATAAATGTAAGTAGCCGTTGACCGGGCGGGGCCGCCCGTATGGGTATTACTTCTCGGATCAAGCGCTGGTGGGCAGGGGTGACGGATGAACCGCTGCCGGATGCTATTGCAAGTTCAGTTTTTGTTTACTTCTGGGAGGGAACCGCGTCCGTGCCACATGGCGTGCAGGATCTCAGCGTCAAGGGTGCTGAGATGTTCACTTCGGATAAATGGTATCCGGGGACGATCATTAACCTGACGCTGCAATGCGGCGGACAGACGGCGGGCGATGGCGCGACGACATGCAAGGCGCTGTCGATGCGGTCGAGAGTGGTGGCGCACAGCCAGGATGGCGTGCGCCTGGAGTTTTTGTATCTGAGCCAGCAAGAACGGGAGGCGGCCCGGAAGTTCCTGACCGAGCTCCGGATGGAGGACGAGCCATGAGACGGATGATCGGCCGGGAATCACGTAGAGGCCAGAGCCTTCTGGAAATGGTGCTGATACTTCCTCTGATTTTCCTTTTGATCGTCAATACGGTGAATTTTGGGGCGTTCTTCTACGCATGGATCACGGTGGCCAACGCCGCGCGTGCGGGGGCGCAGTACATGATCCGTGGCGGATCCAGTTTGGGATTGCCCGCCCTGGCGCATTTCTCAGATGTCCAGACGTTGGTCCAACAGGATACTGCCTCGCTGCCGAACAGCGCCAGTATCGTAGTGACGACTTGTGCGAACAATCAATCGGCCAGCCCTGCCCAGCAGACCATAACTATGGTCGATCCCACTGCATGCGTCGCGAACCTCAACGACCCGGAGCCCATAAACTACGTTCTGGCTCAAGTAACGGTAACTTATACCTATCAGCCCCTCATTCCTCTTTGGGACTTTCCGGGTCTCCGTATTCATGCCACCCTGCCGCCAACAACCATTCTCCGGACGGCCTACATGAGGATGATGTGAAAACTTCCAACGCAGCTCGAATGAGATCCCAGCTCGGCAGTGCCCTGGTGGAGTTTTCCGTTTCGGTTTTTCTGCTGCTCCTGATGATGCTCGGTGTAGTCGAGTTGCAGCGCATGCTGTTTGTGTACAATACCATCGCGGACTCGGCGCGCGCAGGTGCCCGCTACGCGATTGTTCACGGATTGGACGCCAGCCCCGCCGCTGGCCCTACAAATACCACACCGGTGTCGACGGTGGTCACAACCTTTGCGTCGGCCAGTCTGCTGGATACCAGCAAGCTCAGTATCACGGTCACTTACCCGAATTACGATGCCGTAACTAACCCTGTTGCCAATAAGCCAGGTGACCCGGTGAAGGTGGTGGTGCAGTACCCATACGATCCATTCGTCGGTTGGTTCACACCGATATTGAGCGTGACTTTGAAAACGACATCGCGCGGAATCATTTGTTACTGAGGTGTTCAATATGCTTCGCAAAAAACAGAAGGGACAAGCGATTCTGATGGTGGTGGTCGCATCAGGACTGTTCCTGATCGGCGTGCTCGGACTGGTGATGGATGGCGCTCAGATATACACTAACCGGCAGATGGCCCAGGACGCGGCGGATGCAGCCGCCCAGGCTGGGATCATGAGCATGTTTAATGGTACCAACACTGGCACGAATGCCTTCGGATCAGCCGCCCATACGTGTACCACCAGCGACGTCATTACCCCTTGCATTTACACCCGGAACAACGGCTTCGGCAAGACCGCTGCGGACACGGTCGTCGTGGATTTCAGCCCTGGCCAGTTCACAGCGGCGGATGTTGGCGTGACTGCTGGCAGCCTGTCCGGCAGCGACCCACAGAACATCATCCGCGTGACCATAAACCGTACCCTGAACACTGGAATCATGCGCCTGTTGGGCACGAACACGGTGCCTGTGAAGGCGGTCGCCGCGGCAGCCATACTCGAGTTGAATTCGCCTGTGCCGCTCATCGTGCTGCACCCTACTCTGACGAACTCGTTCACCATAAATGGTGCCGCCGGAGCTGGAAAGTGGCCGATCAAGATCTGCGGCGGGCCTACGCGAAGCATTCAGGTGAATTCGAAAGATCTGGCATCGATTAGTATTTCCGGAGGCAGCACCGTCGATCTTTCGCACGCCGGACCCGCCGACCCGGGTAATTGCAGCCTGGGAACAGGCGCGGACTTCGGCGATTACGGCGGCCCCAACCCATATCCTGGGGGCCTTAGCATGGGTTCGACGGGGCACTACATCCAACCCGCGGCGCCAATTTTGGATCCGCTCTATTATGGAAGCACATCACCACCACTGGTCCCGACTCCGACAGCCCCCACCGCGGCGCCGGCTCCGACTACCGGCGTTCCCGCCGGCGTGAACGGCTGTCCGGCCGCGCAAGCGCCATGCACCCTGTACTTTCCTGGCTTGTACACCAGCCAACTACTGATAAAAAACGATTTCGCGCTCTTCGCGCCGGGTCTCTATTACATCAGCAGCGGTGGATTGAGTTTCGATTCTAATAGCGGCGGCATGATCGCAACCGGTATAGCCGCCCCTACGGGGTTCACCAGTGGTCCTGGAGTCCTTTTTTTCGTCACTGGTAACAATACGGGTGACATCTTCAACTTTAAATCCAATTCGGGATCTAAGGGTGGCATTAGCTTCACGGGATCCGATGCAACTTCGCAGTACAAGAATGTACTGTTCTATTCAGACCGGACGTCGACAGTAACCAAAACTCATACTCTGGGGGGAAACGGCACGATCAGCCTGACGGGAACCATTTACATGACTAGTACGCCGAACATCACGGCGGCGCAGTACCAAAAACTCGACCTCCAGGGCACGCCAGGCAGTGGCACACTCATTCAGGGCGAAATCCTCACGGATGTGATTCACATCGCCGGCGATGCCAATGTCACGATGAACTTGAACCCTTTCAGTACGGTGAAAGTCCGGCAAGTCGCGCTGGTAAAATAGCGCGCCGAACCTCACACCTCTTCTCGCGGAATGATGAGCAGAATCTCGACGCTGGTTCGTGCCCGTCGCGGAGGCCGGACGGAATCGCCACAGACCCAGCCAACTGAGCGGCAGTCGGCAACAGCGGGAACAACGGCACTGTTAAAGGGAGCAGGTCGGGGATCAGGGATTACCGTCTCCGGCCCCGCCGTCGCCCTTGCCGTTGCCGCCGGCGTTGCCCCTGCCGGGGTTCCCACTACCGTGGCTCTTACCGAAGGCGTTGCCGTGTGCCTCGTTGTTCTTAGAGTTGATCGTGCTGTAGGCGGTGTCGATGTTGAGTCCAACCGAGACGGCCAAACTAACGCCCATTAATGCCATCAGGGCGCACAGAAGGACGTATTCGATCACGTCCTGACCCAATTCTGTCTTGAAAAATCTGCGGAGCGGCGCCGACATGTTCAAGAAAGTGTACGGTAATCGAGTGATGCTCGCAACCGGGAATCTCACCTATCTGCTCCTGGCGTCACGAAATGCAAGCCAATAGCCATCCTCACACCTCTTCTCGCGGAATAATCAACAGAACCTCGACGCTGGTTGGTTGCCCGTCGCGGGAGGCGGGACGGAATCGCCACAGGCCCAGCGAGCTGAGCAGCAGGTGCTCTTGCGGAAAGTCAGTGGCGCCGACAATCGAGAGCTGCTCGAACGTTCCGGTGGCGGTCACAACTCCGTGCACGATCACGTAATCCATGTCCGGCGTGAACGCCAGCTCTGGTCGGAGAAGCAGAAACGGATACGGCGGATCCACGGGCATGGCGGACCCCTTGACCTTAGCCGCCGGCTCCACCGACCGCGGCAGGCAATATTGCATAATCCAGGATTTCTTGGTGCCTACGCGCACGTAAACCGTGTAGACGAGCCTTCCGCTCAAGACGCCCGAACTTTCGGGGTACTGCCCGGACACCGCGGAGCCCATCACGACGGCCGGGAAACGGCCATCTTTGGGCCTCACGATTCGTATTACCGGGCCGGTCAGACCCGCTTCGCCGCCTGTGCCTTCGCCCGGTCCGGAACCGATGCCGGGACCAGTTCCGGCGCCCGTGCCCGCGCCCTGCGGGCCTGTGCC
>JACXTT010003138.1_pt1 | contig 25768 bp, 16 predicted proteins | sample 9270951 | NCBI WGS metagenome assembly JACXTT01 (sample SAMN15532306, study PRJNA645909) | rock metagenome | isolation source: weathered quartz diorite | place: Puerto Rico | collected 2017-06-21
GCCATGGAAAGGTCGTCCGGGGTACGATCAGACGCAGGATCGATTCAACGAAGTTTGCTCCTTACCGATTTGAGAGCGAAAGCACATATGTGCGGTTTGCCCACGTGGGAACTATTCCCACCGTGGTGACTATGACAACTCTTCCCGATACCAATCCCTTATCATTCGGAACCCAATGGGTGGAGGTGCCAAGCAGCTATGAAGATTCAACCAACACCGTCGTCGCGAATAACATACCTCATTTCTCGAAGTGGTTGCTGGGCACGCCACGACCACGTACTGCGTTTCCGAAGGTGGAGGGAGAGACGGACTTTGTTCAGGCCGTGCGGCGCGTGTACGAGATCAGAGGAGAAGGAGGTTTGAATTTTCGGTTCCGCTTAGCCCTTCGCTACGAACAATCCGAGGTGCCGGCAGGAGTGGACGAAAGCTCACTGCGGTTGTTCTACCTGGCAGATGGCAGTGTCATTGACAAAAGCGGTAAACAAACAGAGGGTATCCCGAAGGAATTTGCCCTTGAGCAGAACTACCCCAATCCTTTCAATCCGTCGACGGTTATCCGATATCAGCTCCCGGTCCAAAGCAGTGTGTCATTGAAGATTTATAATCTGCTTGGACAAGAAGTGCGGACGCTTGTGGAAGAGAATGAAAACGCAGGCTACAAATCGGTTGAGTGGTTTCCAGGCGGGGAGCCCAGCGGTGTTTACTATTATCGATTGAGAGCTAAAGCAGCGGATGGAACGGGGAAAGCATTCGTCCGGGTGAAGAAAATGCTGCTAATTCATTAACGAGACACTGAGGCGGTTATTGCTTGGCGATTTGGACAAGCTCAGGATCGTCCCGATATCGCTCCAGATCAATCGCGGAATTTAAATACGCCTCGTCATATTCCGGGGTTTTGTTTCTTGCTCGTTGAAACCATTTTAGCAGCTCATCTCTTTTACCGAGCACCGCATAAATCCGGGCAAGTTTGATTACGGCTTCTTCACCGGTGGAATCGTACTTTGCAGCCTGAGTTGCAGCCCACTCGGCGTCAGACCTGAGTTCGAGCCGCGCATTCAGGAGCGCCATGTAGGCAAAACCCTCAGCATAATAAGTGGTATCCATCCGCAGCCGTGCCCTGACCGTTTGCAATCCCTCGCTGAACGCTGCCTTCGCGTCATCCTGCCTCCCCAAAAAGCTGTAACAGAGACCGAGATCATAGTGCATGCCGACCTCGTCAGGGAGATGTTTCAATCCACCGATCAGAATTGATGCTGCCTCGGCGTACCTGTGAGTGAGCAGGGAGACTTCCGTCAGTCCGTGATATGCCAAAAACTCTCCAGGTTGTTGATTCAGGGATTGGGTATAGTTGTATGCGGCACTATCATATTGCTTCAAGCGCTCGCAGATATATCCGAGGCCGGCCCAGGCTCTGAAATTTGTCGAGTCGAGCACAATGGCGCGATGAAACATTGCGGTCGCCTCGTCATATTTCTTCAACTGCCCGAACGCGATCCCGAGATTGCTGTTGACTATTGAGTACCAGGGCTCCAGGTCATGGGCCTTTTGAAAGTAAATCAGCGCAGCCTTAGCGTCATTCCGGTCGAACAGATTGATTGCTCCCAAACGCGTGAGCCCCGTAATGCTATTCCGATTTACATCCACGGATTTTTTCAGTAAGTTGAGACCCGCTTCCCGGGCGCTGTCGCTCGCCTGTTCAAGTTCGTATTGAGTGTATCCCAGGACACCCTGTGCGGCGACATTTGTTCCTTCGATACCGAGGGCTTGCTTGCTGAGGGATTGAGCCTCAGCAAACCGCCCGTCCTCCACCTGAGCGTCGGCCAGGGCCACGAGGGCCTTAACGAACGTGGGATCTTCCCGGACTGCGTCTGCAAAATAACTAATCGCCAATTCGTCGGCCTTCTTGGTCATTTGGTCGCGATAGCGAAGGCCTCTAAGGTATGACAGGTAGGCCTGAGGTGCCGGGCGATACGAAGACCGTCGAATGACATCTCCATCAAGACTGAGAAGGTGCACAACGCGGGCCACAACGGTATCTCGGGCAGCAATGATTTCCTGTCGACTGACATCATAAGTATCTTGCCGTACGCTCTTCTTTTCAGTTGAGTCGTACAATGAAACGTCCACTCTGACTTTCTGAGGAAAAGGATTCATGCCGCCGTGGAGAAGAAAGCGCACACCCAGCTGGCGGGCGATCGATGAATCCGCAAGAGGCGAATTCTTGTAGTAGAAGGCGCTCCTGCTCGAGATCACATCGGCAATCTGTGAATTAGAAAGCTGGTTGGCGATATCCTCTGAAATACCGTCAGCCAGGTATTCGTCCTGAGAGCTGCCGCCTATGTTCTTGAATGGCAGCACGGCGAGAGAAGTCGGGCCCTCAGAAACTCTGTCAATGTTGATGACGTATCTGATGGCGATGGTTGCGGAGAGTACCAACACCAGGGCGGCCCCGAGTTGCACCGACCGCAGTTTTTTCATGTACGAGAACCACTCCCGCCAATTCAGACGTTCATCTTCCTCATTCAGAGCTATCCGGTACACGTTCATGCGAAGTTCAACATGCTTTAATTCCCACGGCCCGAGCTTTACGATCTTCAGATCAATCTTGTAGCGTACTTCGCGCTGAACGGCCTCAGATATCGCTATTCCGCCGGGTTTCGCCAAAGATTCGATCCTTTTTGCGATGTTGACACCTTCGCCTCCAATGTGTTCCTCGGTATACTCCACGTCGCCGAGATCGAGTCCTATGCGGATCAAGATCGTTCGCTCCGGGGAAGTCTCGTTGTTGCGGGCATTCAGGGTACTTTGAATCTCAATCGCACAGAGCGTGGCATTAAGCGCGCTCTCGAATATGATAAGAAAAGAGTCGCCAGCCGTGTCAATCTCCAGGCCGCCATGCTTCGGAAATATGGACCTTACGATCCGCCGGTGCTCATCCAGCAGCTCGAGGGCACGGTGTGTATTCTTCTCGATGAGGATGCCGTACCCTACCATGTCTGTAAACATGATGGCGGCGAGCTTCCGGCTCATAGTCCCGCCTTCACAACGATGAGGGTCATGTCGTCATTCGCCTCGGCGCCATCTGTAAAACGTGCGAGGGCATCCTTTACAGCAGCCGCCTGTTCTTCCGGATTCCCTTGTGCAGCACCACCGATAACACTCTGGAGCCCCTCGACCCCAAACATATCGCCTGCAGGATTTCGTGCTTCTGATATTCCGTCGCTGTACAGCACAAGTGTATCCCCCGGCATCAGAGTGACGGCATGATCCCCGCAGCTGAGCTCATCGGCAAAATTCAACGCGATACCTCTCACATTGAGTACTTCAGCCAATAACGTGCTCTTGCGGTACAAAAGGGGAAGACAATGTCCAGCGTTCGAAAGCACGACGGTCATTTTTCGGGAATCAAAGATTGCATCCAAGGCGGTAATAAATACTTTCCGAGCAAGATGCTGCCGTAAGATGTGATTGGATTTCTTCAGATGAGCGGAGGGGGAACGATCACCCGGCGCCTGGCTGTAAAAGATACCCTTCCCAACAGCACCAAGGAGCGCGGCGGCCAGACCTTTACCCACAACATCGGCAATTATGATTTCAAAATAGTCGTTGTCGAGCTGGATACAATCAAAATAGTCTCCGCCCACCTCAGCGGCCGGCAGAGAAAACGCTGCAAGGGTAAACTTACCGATTCTCGTTGCTAACCTTGGCAACAGACTCCGCTGCACTTCACGGGCAGCGATAAGATCGCTCTCGAGTTCAATCCTCTTGCGTTCGTCTGCATAGAGACGGGCGTTTTCGACTGCAAGGGCTGCGTGGACTGAAAGCGCCTCTATGAAACCTACGTCGCGGGGGGTAAAATTGCCCCTCTTCTTATTGAGAAACTGGAATACCCCGATGACCTTGCCATTCCTGTTTCTCAACGGCATGCAGAGCATTGACTTCGTCCGATAGCCGGTTCTGTTATCAAACTCGGAATCAAACCGCGGATCTTTGTAGGCGTCGGAAAGATTGATTGTATCCCCCGTCACCGCCACGTGTCCAGCGATTCCTCTGCCGAGGGGTAGCCTGATTTCCTGGAGGGCCGGGTCGTTCAACACCCTTGACCAAAGTTCCCGTCGGGGTACGTCAATGAGGTAAAGCGTTCCCCGATCGGCATACACGTTTCTGAGCGCAGTCTCGGCGATGAGGTTGAGCAGAACGTCCAGATCGAGCGTGGAGTTTACGATTTTTGCAGCGTCTATCAACTCCTTGTAGCGGCGGGTCTTCGGCGGGCGCCTTCGGGCCGGATCGTCCAGCCGATAGGTCTTGTTACTCGTGGAGTTCTCTGGAACGCTCATGCGGTGAACGGTTTCCTCAAATTCAACTCACGTCGACGGGTGGGTCTCCAAGGCAGGATTTCAGCAACCCTGAGCGGCGTCGCGGCAGTCCGGGTAGGCGAATGAGTGTGTCATACTGCAGCCATCGGAAATTAGTAAGAATCCCCCCGACTTTCAAGCAAAGAGGGTAGGATCCTCCGTGGTTGAGTTTCGTCCGGATTTTACTATATTAGGTTGTTTTCCCGGCACTCTTGCGATCTGGGCGATGACGCGACCGTTGAAGGTATCATTCATCGAGTCGTTCAACGCATGTTGTGGGCTGTCGTCCGTTATTGAATCCGGATTGCAGCAAGAGAATCTCAGGTCGAGAGCGCCGGGGGTTTAGGTTTGCATTTCCAGCAGCTTGTTTTTTGGCGAATGGATTGGCGGGGGCAATGGCCGATCCGCTGCCGCTTCCGGGGGCTGTAATTTCCAATCGATTCCCTTCTTGATAGTCCTTCACTTAAGGAAAGGGTGTATTGGATGAATACTGACGACATGCCGAAAAAGGCATCAGAGTTCATCTTTCAAATGTTCAAGGAGCAGCTGCCAAGCTGGGCTGTGTATCATAATTTTGATCAGACCGCAGAGATGGTAAAGGCTGCCGAAGAGATCGGCCAAAACTCGAATCTGAGCAAGTCTGAGCTCGAGGTAGTTATTCTGGCAGCATGGTTCGTCAATGCACGCTACCTAGCGGATGGCGAGCAACGGGAAGAGAAGAGCATTGCGACTGCCTCTCAATTCCTGGCCGATAATGGGTATCCGCAGGAGAAAATCGATCAAGTCACAGCCTGTATCCGGTCGGCCGCTCTCTCCAGCGATCCCGCGAATAGAATGGAAGAAGTTCTGAGCGATGCGGGGATCATCGGGGTTGGCAAGAAAAAGTTTCTGAAAAAAGCGGAACTATTTCGTACCGAGAAGGAACTGCACCGCGGCAAACACCTGTCTGATGTTGACTGGCTCACTGAGCTTGTAGAATATGTCAGCGCCCACAATTTCAAAACGAAATATGCCCGGTCGGAATACGCCCGGCAACGCACCAAAAACCTGATCGAACTTCAGGAACTGCGGCGCGATGTCATCGATGAACACGAGCGGCAGCAGGCGAAGCTCAACGGTAAAAAAGACAAGACGGCGACGCCCGTCAGAGGCATCGAGACAATGATTCGGCTCACGGCGAGCAATCACATGCACTTCAGCGGAATTGCGGATCACAAAGCGGGGATGATGATCAGCACGAACTCCCTTATGATAACTCTTGTTGCGACGATTCTAGGGCGCGGACTCTTTGAGCATGATGCTGCGGTGACCGCGAAGTACCCCGCGTTTGTCATTATTCCCGTCGTTCTCCTTGTGACGACCTCCCTGACGACTATCATTCTTGCGGTGATATCGACCAGGCCAAAAATTACATCGGGGACCTTCTCAAGGGATGACATTGATAAAAAACGGGTGAACCTGCTCTTTTTTGGAAACTTCTATAACATGTCGGCTGAAGATTATGAGTGGGGAATGCGGGAATTGATGAAGGATGGTGATTACCTGTACGGGATGATGATCAGAGATATTCACTCGCTCGGCAGAGTTCTCGCCCGCAAATTCATGTTTTTGAGATTCTCATACAATGTGTTCATGTTTGGATTGATCGCCACGCTCCTTTCATTCTTATTCTTGTACTTCATCTCCTAACATTCCCTTTCCCGCCCAGAGACTAAGTCACGGTCTCAGGCGGCAAGGTCGGCGACGGGGAAGGGAGTTATACCGCTTTGTCATTGTCCCCACCAGGTGAATGAAAACGCTCATTCTTGTGCGTCACGCTAAGTCGAGCTGGAAGAATGAGGCGTTCGCAGATCTCGACAGGCCACTGAACAATCGCGGCCTGAGGGATGCCCCCTTCATGGGGTACTTGCTGGTTGAAAAAAATGTCCATCCTGATCTCATCGTCTCCAGCCCGGCCCTTCGAGCGTTAATGACCGCCAAAGGGATGGCGCGCGAGCTGAGGTATCAGCCGAGTGAGATTGTGACCGAAGCACTGTTGTACCCGGGAGACTGTAGTTCAGGAATCGGGATCTTGAGGGGTCTCGATGATGCATACAATACGGTCATGTTGGTAGGCCATAATCCTGCAATGACACAGCTCGCAAACAAACTCTCAGAGAGACCCGTCGACGATCTTCCGACCTGTTCGATCGTCTGCCTGCGCTTCGCGGGCGATTCATGGAAGAGTGTGGAGGAGGGGAGCGGCACAGTGACTTTTATGGAACGCCCAAAAAAGTACTTCAGATAGACCACCCACCGGGAGGGTGCCTCCGCTGAAACCAAACGATCATAGCATGGCGATGCGCGAATTGAGCTGGCTTGCGTTCAGTCAGCGCATTCTCCAGGAGGCACAGGATCAAAGCGTCCCCCTGTACGAACGAATAAAGTTCCTCTCCATTTTTTCCTCCAATCTTGATGAGTACTTCAGGGTGAGGGTTGCATCCCTTCGAAGCCTTTTCAGTCTCCGAAAAAAGTCGAGGAAAAAACTGGGATTTGATCCTGAAGGGTTGATCGAAGAGATCAGAAAGATTGTCGACAGACAGCAAAACGATTTCGGGACGATCCTGCGAACACAGATACTCCCGCAGCTTCGGTCTCATGGTGTCTTCCTGGTCCGCGAGGACGAACTGGAGCCCCAGCAGCAGGAGTTTGTGAAGCGATATTTCGAAGAGACGGTCGCGCCTCTCCTGGCCCCGGTATTTATAGGCGAAAATAAAGCGGCGCCTCATCTGCATGACCGAGGGCTCTACTTTGCGGCGAAACTCCTGCCTCGTGTGGGCTCAGAACTGCGCACTGAGCCGAGGGAAACTGAGAATGAGGATGAGGGTGAGTACAAGTATGCGATCGTAGAAATACCCGTCCGGCGCCTGCCCCGGTTTGCACATTTGCCTGGCTCCAAGGAAGGTTCAACCATCCTGTTCCTGGACGATGTTATCCGTCTTTCGCTTCCCGAGGTATTCCCGCACCACGATGTGATCTCGGCGTTTGCCATCAAGCTGACCCGGGACGCCGAGCTGCACCTCGGTGACGAGTACGATGGAAACATGCTTGATAAGATCAAGCGCGGATTGGAAGAACGGAGAAATGGAGTCCCCTGTCGTTTTCTGTACGATGCCTCCATGCCGGGGAGTTTTCTGAAAAGATTGAGAAAGACTTTCGCCCTCTCGAAGCAGGATTTAATCGCCGGGGGACGATATCATAACCTCAGCGATTTGATGGCCCTTCCGAACTCCGGCAATCCCGCCCTGTCCTACCCGCCCCTTCCTCCGTTGCATCATGGGGAGCTGGAGAGCTATTCATCGATGTTTGCGGCTATCCGCGTCAAAGATGTTTTGCTCGTCTATCCGTACCAATCCTATGACTATGTTCTTAGATTCTTGCGCGAGGCGGCCGCAGATTCCTCCGTGGCGTCGATCCAAATCACGCTGTACCGCGTGGCAAAACAGTCCGTTATCGTGAAGACGCTTCTGGAAGCTGCCGCCAGAGGGGTCTCGGTAACCGCCTTCGTCGAATTGAAGGCGCGGTTCGACGAAGAGTCGAACGTGCACTGGGTAGAGGAACTTGAGAAGGGTGGCGTCAGGGTACTTTACAGCTTTCCCGGCTTAAAGGTCCACGCAAAGATTTGCCTGGTCGAGCGCCGGCAGGGGGATGGCACTGCCCGCTTCGTCTATCTGGGGACGGGGAATTTCAATGAGAACACTGCAAGAATGTACGTTGATTACGGGCTCTTCTCGGCCGATGAGCGCCTAACAAGCGAGGTTCAACAGGTTTTCGAGATCCTCGCCGGGACACGGAAACGACCCCAGGCCGAGCATTTGCTCATCGCGCCGTTCAACATGCGTGAGAGATTTCTTGGTTTGATCGATAGAGAGATCAAGCACGCCCGCGCCGGGCACTCTGCGTGCATTATCGCAAAGATGAACGGGCTCGAGGACGCCGAGATGATTGAGAAACTCTACGAGGCCAGTATTGAAGGCGTCAAGGTATCGCTCATCGTGAGAGGCGTCTGCTGCCTCAATCCCCAGATAAGAAGAATAAGCGATAACATCACGGCGATCAGCATCATCGATCGCTTCCTGGAACACGGGCGGGTATACATCTTTCACAACAACGGCGACGAGCAATATTACCTCGCGTCGGCTGACTGGATGACGCGAAATTTAAGCCGTCGAATTGAAGTCGCCTTCCCGATCTATGACGGCGAGCTGAGAACTGAGATTAGAAAGACCGTAGACCTTCAATTACGCGATACCATGAAGGCGAGGATCATATCCAGGAACGGGAGCAACACATACAGGAAATCGGAATCACCCGGCACGGTTCATTCGCAGGTCGCAATCTACAACCACTTGCGCCATCGCGTGGGGGAGCCTCGATCGTGGTAGGCCGATGGTGGCGGAGAAAGCACTCACGGGGGTACTGAATCTAAAACATGAAGCCCCCGCCGAGATAGATGCCGGTCTTTTCGTGAGAATGAGAGACTGAGACCTGGAAGACATTTGCCCGGTTGATGAACGATAGCCACAATCCCCCGCCTACCGAGCTGTGCCACAGGCTCGACGTTACCCCATCCAGGTAGACCTTCCCTGCATCGGCGAAAAGCAGGAAACCCCACGTTCCGGGAACGAGCAAGGAAAAGCGGCCGAGTGAGATCCTCCCTTCCGCGCTACCGTACAGTGAGGCGTTTCCGGTAAAACGCTGCCCGTCGTAGGCCCGCACCGTACCCGCTCCGCCGATCGAGGGCAATTCGAAGAATGGAACCTGATCTCCCCATACTTTTTCCCCGGCAACCCGGAGCGCCAGCGTCTCATCGGTAAGCAGCCCGGCAGAGAGGTAGGTTCGGGCGTCTCCCTGAACCCTGGTGAATGATTTCTCGTTGTCAATAGCCTTGGGCATGAAAGAACCCCCGGCGTCAATCAACACTCCAGTCGATGGATTTGATGGATTGTCCCGGCTGTCGATAGTCAGGTCGCCAAACGCTCCAACAAAAGCCAGAGATCTCTGCGAGCCGTAAGGCTTCAAATCGCTGAGGGAGGAATTATCTTTGAGGTCCGTTGCAACATACTTGATTCTGCCTCCTAATGACAGGCTCACACCAGGCTCCACGGGAATCCTCATTGCGGGTTCCAATGTGACCTGCTGCTGGTGCACCCTATAGTAGGCTATGTGCAGCAAGTCTTCCGAGAACGGAGTCTCATTTCCAAACCCGAAGAAGTTGAAGCTCTCCAGTTGCGACGCCTTGAAGTAGATAGAAAATGTAGCGGGAGCAAAGAGCGTATAGAATTCGGCGAGGTAGTCGAGCCGAAACCGGACTGCGGTGGTAGCGATTCCGGCGCGCAATTCCATCCGGAAGACTTCAGGATGCGCCATGAACCCATAATCGTGCAAGACAGGGCCTCCGCCGATAAACAATCCATAATCGGGGGTTATTTCGAACCATGGGGCTGCCTTCCATCTGTGGCCATAATCACGAAAGTAGGGCTCAAACCGTTGAACATCATCCTCAGGAACCTCTTCCTGCTGAATATGCGTAACGGTGGTGCCCGAACCGGGCTGGATGCCGGCATTCATGCCCGATTCGTAGAAAAGCACTCCCCGGCGGGAGCGATCGACCAGTTCATTGTTGCCATCGTTTTCGATGACCCGGACCGTCGTAGAGACCGCCCCGTCTCCATGCACGTCAACGCTGTCATCCCCTCCGAGCAAATAGACCCGAATGTCCTTTGTCTCCCGATCGTTGAAAGTTCTTGAATAGACGGGAGTTCGGGTAGAAGTTGCCGCAGTTCCCCCGAGGCGGGAGAGTGTAACTCTGACACTATGATCGTCCTGATAGTCGATCTCTGCGAATTCACGCTTCTTAGTGCCGCGAATATCGGGAAACCCAGCACAGAGCTGATAAAAATCTTCGGATGCCTGAGCAAGCCCGGACCTTCGTGTTTTCAATGCGCGTTCAAGGCTGGCCCCCTCCTTCGCATAGATCTCCGGGGGAAGGCGGTGAACCGAAACATCGATGACGGAATCGGTGAGGCGGCTCACGACGAAACGCGTGAGTGAATCCCATGCGGCTCTATTGAGACCTACGAGCAATCGGCGATCAAGATGCCTCCCTTTCCACGTGAGACCCTCAATATCGCTGAAGTTATCGCCGAAGGCTTTTAGTTCCGGAACTGTTTCCGAGGCGAACGTCGGAACCACTCCGCCAAACTTCGAGAACGCCCAGTCGCGGTCACGCGGGATTGGCTTCCAGAGCCAGCTGCCGTCTTCGTGCCTGAATCCGGCCCAGCGCCACTGGTCCGCGTGACGGTCCCAGTCTCCGAGGTACATATCCATCAGACGCGCTTTTAGGAATTCTCTCGCGTCGACCTGCTGTAAATTATCCGCTTCCAGCCGTTTGAACATCTCAAACGTCTGAATGATCTCATCGGCCCCGGCGAAACCGGGTTCACCCTCATCATCGCCGGTGGGATTCTCTTCGATCGTCCCCAGCACACCCCCGAATTCCGACTGGAACTTGCCAAGCGCAGGATCGTTCGGGAGCACGACGATGCGAGGCTCAGAGTTCAGAACACCGACCGCATCAAGAAGCGGGGAAACGATGATTGCTGAAGTGGGATTCTGTGAACTGATCTGATCCTGAAGGAAATCGCCTGCGATCGACTCCTGCAGATCGGGGGGGAGAGATCGCCTGGCATCCTTGTCAATCGACCGGAATTTGTACTGCTTCCCGTCGCGGCCCACGAAGCGCAGAGATAGTGTCTGCTTGCCGCCCCCGGTCTTTTTCGGGGTCAGACCCCCCGCAAACGTTTGCAGGTCGAGAACTTCCGCAGTGATGGGCGTTGTCCAAAGGTCGCGCCAATTGGACCCGAACAGGAATCGGTGGATCCAGGAGGCGTCGTACTCGGGCCCCGGGACGACCTGTGATTTCGGGCGGGCATTGTCATTCACACTCACCTGGCGGGAGAAGATCGGGAAAGATGCTGCGCACAGGAAGATCAGGACAACAATGATTCGTCGCATCGTGCTACCTCCGCAAGTGGTGAAAAGGTGTTTCTGAATCGTGAGCCGGCAAGCTAAAACGTGAACCCTCCGGAGACGTAGACCCCGTTCTTCTCGGGTGAATGAGCCACAGACACGCTCAGGGAGTATTCCGGTTTGATCACCCAAAACCAAACTCCGCCGCCGCCGGCGTTGTGCCAACGAGTTGACGATTCACCGGACACGAACACTCTACCCGTCTCGCCGAAGGCGGTGATCCCGAACGAGCCGGGGAACAGAATCGGAAATTTCCCGAGATGTATCCTGAGCTCAGCATTGCCGAACACCGAAGCATCGCCCCCGAATCGCTGGCTTTCGTACCCTCGTACGGTGCCCTTGCCTCCGATGAACGAGCTTTCAAAATATGGATACGCTCCCCAGATCTTCTCACCAGCGATCCTCATCGCCAGAGTTTCCCGTGTCAGGACATCCGAGGAGAGATACACCCTTCCTTCGCCGCGCAGCTTCTCGAACGAATCCCGGGCATCGAACGTCTTTGGAAAAAAGGATCCCTCGATTCTCATGTAAGTCCCCCCGGACGGCGCCTTGGCGTTATCGCGGGTATCTACTTCTGCCGAGCCGAAGATAGCCGACTCAACAAATGTGTACTGCGAGCCATACGGACGGACAAGGTCCAGCAGGGTCCCCGGCTCAGTCTTATTCTTGACGTACTTGATGGTGCCCCCCGCCGAAAGTGTCAAGGTGCTCGCCGGTGAGAGGCTGATCGAAGGCCGAACAAAAATCTGGGTTTGGGGCACATCATAATAACCGTCCCGCCGAAGGTTTTCGTCGATAGGGGTCTCATTGCCGAGTCCGAAGTAATTCAATTGTTCGAGGCCCGAGCCCGCAGCCGACACGAGTACGCGCGCTCCGTTTACAAGGCTGAGAAACTCCCCCTCGAAATCGATCCGAATCTTTTTTGCTCCCGTGGCGTACCCTCCGCGCAGTTCCATCCGTGTTTCATAAGGATTGGCGCGGAATCCATAGTCATAAAAAATCGGTCCTCCGCCCAGGAAAGCTCCATCTTCCCGGGAATAACTATACCACGGGCTGAATCTCCAGATATGCCCATAGTCGCGGTCAGGGGGTTCAAACAGCAGCGTATCATTTGCGGGGGCAGGGGGTACATCCTCATTGAGGGAGGCGCTTGGGCCGAGCGAGCATTGCGCCTTGTTTCCACAGTCGTAAAAGAATGTTCTTGTCGCCGCATGCGGAAAAAGACCGAGCGTCTTGCCGTGCACAATCGAATTATCGATGAACTCCTTCTGTCCGTCGCCGCCAATCACTCTTACGACGATTGTGTTATCGACCTCCCCATCAACCTCGGCAACGTCATCGCCCCCCAGGAGGTGAAGGCGGATATCCTTCGTGTCGGCCTGGTCGAAGGTTCGGTCGAAAAGAGCTTCCCCCTTCTTCTCGCCCGTATGCTTGTCTATCTTAAAAAGGGCGATCTGAACATTGCCGTTATCGAGTCGATGGATCTCGGCTAGTTCAGATTTGTCGCTTCCGTAAATTTCCGCAAACCTTGAGAGAGTCCTATAGAACTCGTCGGAAGCCTCGGTGAGTTTGTCTCTCCTGGACTTAAGCGCCGTCTCGAGCCACTCCCCCTCCTTGACGTACATCTCACGAGGAGGGCGATGGACGGCCGATTCGATGACTGAATCGGTGAGGCTGCGCGTGATCAGGGCCGAGATCGAATCGAACGTATGCTTTTCGAGGGAGGTGAGAAATCGGCGGTCGAGATATCTCCCGGTCCATGTCAGATCCTCGATATCCTTGAAATGATCCTCAAAACTTTCCACCTCGGTGATCATCATGTCACCAATGGAGGGAATCAAGCCGTCGAACCTTGAGAACGCCTGATCGCGATCTCTCGGGATAGGCTTCCACGTCCACTTCTTACCGGCTTTATATCCGGCCCAACGCCACTGGTCTGCATGCCTGTCCCAGTCTCCGAGGTAGATATCCATCAGGCGCGCCTTCAAGAACTCCGGGGCATCGACGCGCTCATCGTTATCAGCCTGCATGCGGCGGTAGAGAGAGTACGTGCCGATTACTTTTTCCGCTCCGCCAAACCCGTTCTCGCCTTCGGGGTCGGCGGTGGGGTTTTCTTCGATGGTCCCGAGCTTTCCGGCGAACTCTCCTCGAAATTCGCCCAAGCTGCTGTCATCCGGAAGGACGACGGCCCGAACGTCGGCATTAAGGACTCCAGCTGCTTTCAACAACGGTGCGGCGATCAAAGCCGCAAAAGGATTTGCAGAACTAATCTGATCCTGGGCAAAGTCTGCGGCAATAGTATGCCTGAGCTCCGGGGTCAAGGCGAGCGTGGGATCTTTATCGATCGACCGAAATTTATAGGACTTGCCGTCATGACCCTTGAAGTGAAGCGATTGCGTTTCTCTGCCTCCTCCCCTCGCGATCGGGGTAAGACCTCCGCCGGTTCGATGAAGATCGAGGAGTTCGATGGACACAGGGGTCGTCCAGAGATCGCGCCAGTGTGATCCAAGCATAAACCTGTGGAACCATCCCGCTTCGTAACGAATTCCGGGAATGATATGTACGGAATCTCCTCCCTGATCTCCCGAACCGAACGCAATGAGCGGATTGGGGGGCAAGCATAATGACGCGACAGCCCCCAGCACCACGATCCGAAGGGCATATCTCATGAGGGATTCTCCCGAGATAAAATCGACGGTTATCTCACCAGTCTCGAGAAGACTTCAGCAGGTTCCCCCCGGTCATTGGCCGGCTCAACGACTCCCAGACGAACATGGCCGTTGGCAAGGAAGTCGAGACGCATGAAGCCGGAATGCCGATCGGCGAAGATGGTGTTCTCTCCGACCGTCAAAGAGGGACTGTGTTCCGACGTACCGTAACCGCTGACAAGAAGGAGGTATTGCCCCGGTCCATTCAGCACTTCCAGGGTATGCTCATGGCCGGAAACGTAAGAGAGCGGAGGGATTTTGGAAAACACCCCCTCGATCCTTCCCTTCATCTCCTGATAAGCCGCGCTTGAAAAATCCTGATTAGAAACACCGTGGTTCCTGATAAACGGGTACAGCGAACCAATCCCAGGGAGAGGCAACCAGAGCCACGGGGCGACGTTGCGAAGGGGAAAGAGGTGATCCCTCCAGTCGAAGAAACCGGAGTGTTCGCCATGGGCATCCAAAGGATGATGGCCCACAACGATGACATTCCTCTTGCCGGCGCTGATAAGTGCGTGAGAAAGAGAATCGATGAACGCCGCCTTCGTGTCCTGTTCGGTGGAGGCGTTCGGATAGAGGGGTTTGGGATTCTGATGCAACCACCACTCTGTATCGAGCGTCACCAGGCGAAGATCCGTGCCAATGTCGAGCACGTCAGGCCCAGGAGTTCCGGCGACCGGGGACGTTCGCACCTTCGAGCCGCCCACTCGCTTTATGAAATCGTCCTGGCGCCTGAGACTCGCGACTCCGTCACCATCCCATGAGCCCCAATCGTGATTGCCGGGGATGAAAATTGCTTCAGCGCCCGATTGTCGAACCACTTTGAGTTGCTCATTGATGCGCCGCTCCGCCCGAGGCCGCTCGGAGTTCGACTCATCAGGCATCCCGTCGCGGTAAATGTTATCTCCCAAAAAGACAATCGTGTTTCGTGAACTGTTTACGGAGGCAAGGTTCTGGAGAGAGGCGAGTACAGGCTCCTGCATCCCTTCTACCTGTTCTCCTGCATCGCCGATGAGGAAAATGCTCTCGACAATTCCAGATTCACCCGATTGCACGGAAGATCCAAGGGAGTTGTCGGGACGAATGTATTTCGATGAAATGCTGCATCCCTCAAAATGCGACGCCAACATCAGCAAGGCTGTTGCTGCGGACACGATCATCGTCGGCTGCCCTCTGGACAGCACCGACTCAATTCCAAACGTCCGCAACAGATGAGGTCGCATCTAGTTGATCGTGAGCTCTTCGACAGGGTGAAGCTCCCAGCAACTGATGTTGGTCTTCCCATGACGGCCGTGCTCCGCTGCGGGCGAATGGCCGTCCCAAAATCCCAGGCCCTTAACTACGACGGGAATTCCGGAAGGAAATTCCTTCTCGGTTGCATAGCCTTTTGAGTATATGAAATCGAGGATCTTTTTCTGCAGAATACAATTGTCTCTCGTTACCTCGACGATCGCCCTAAAGGCAGTCCTATCCGCTGTGCCGATTTCGATGTGGAGATCGCAATCGCCATCTGACTGGTGTTCATGCCTGACATAGTACATGAATCCCTTGAGAATATAGAGGGAGTCTTCCGGGGTCCCGGTGACGAGACTCTCAAGCTGCTTTTTCTTCTTGGCTTTATACATCCTGTGGAAATACTGATCCTCCCACGCGATGATGGCGGCGCACGTGATTGTATCGGGAGCGATATGGCGAGCCCCAAAATCTGACGCGTGCTTTAGTGCGTATCGATAACGGTCCGGCGCCTTCAAATCCTGACAATGACATGGGTCCTTGCGGGAGGCGGCAAAGGCGAATGAAGCTATGAAGACCAGAATAATGGGTACGGACGATCTCAATCTCGCGAAGAATGGATTAGCTCGGGGATATCGTGAGTAGCGAGCAAGAGCATATGCAACCCTGCTCGGCGGAGCGGCTGATCGAATTCAATTGGAAAAACGCTAGAGTAGGTGAGCCCCCGGCAGCGTACTGCGGCTATTGTACTAAATTGAGTTGCTAATGTCAAGAACCCGGCGTGTCAATGTGAAACGCCGGTCCAGGCAGTTCCTGCCGGCGTCTGGGTTCACAGGCCGATCTTCTTCAAGATGTTTGCGAAGCGGGGATGAGAATGATACTTCTCAAAGTATGGGTCGACCGGTAGGAAGGCCAGCCAAAGATCATGCTCCTCAAATGCTTGTTCAACCGAATCGAGAACCTGATCAGGGCGCTTCAAGCCGTCATACAGATATGCCATCACGAGCGACCGAACATATTCCGTCTTGGCACGGTCGGTCACCTCGGAAAGCAGCTGCAACGCATCGTCCTCCCGGCCAGCGGAGGCGTACGCGTGACTGAGAGACGAGAGCATCCACGTACTTCTGGAAGAGAGGTCTGCCCCCTTCTCGAATTCGGCGATCGCCTCCGGATATCTCCCTTCACGTTCGTGGACCTGTCCCAGGATCCAGTGTGCAAGATAGAAGCCCGGATCCAACTCCAATGTCCTTATCAACTGCTTCCTCGCCTCATCGTAACGCCGAGAAAAGTAATATGCCCATCCCAGGTATGCATTGGCGATCGCCGACAGCGGTTCAATCTCCACCGATCTTCTGACATCTTCGATTGCTTCCTCGAACCGCTTTCTTGATAACTGAGACGCCCCGCGCCAGTACCGGGCGGGGATGTAGCTCGGAGAGAGATGGATCGCGCAATCAAAGTCGTGAATCGCCATAAGCGGATCCCGGTCGTAAAACAACTTTACATATCCCAGCGAGCAATGCGCTTCACAGAGGCCCGGGTCGATGCTCAGCGCCTTTTCCGCCGCGGCCTTCGCCTTGGGGATCGCGATATTGGGAGGCAGATAGCCGTAAAAGGTAAGCGGGGCGTAGGAATCGGCCAGTCCCGAGTATGCCCGGGAATACCCCGGATCTCTGGCGATCGCCATCTCGAAATATCTGACCGCCTGGGACAGCTCGGCCCCCCGCTTGTTCCAAAAGTAACGCCCCTTTAAATAGAGATTGTATGCCTCGTGATCCTTTGTATCCTTCTTCAGAAGGGTCTCCTCCTCCGTTCCCAACAGCGTTACCCTCAACGTGTCCACGATCGCCATCGTAATCTCATCCTGGATCTCGAACACGTCGCTGATTTCACGGTCGTAGCGCTCGGACCATAAATGGTATCCGTCCTCAACGTTGACCAATTGCGCCGTGATCCGTATCTGATTGCCCGATTTGCGGACGCTCCCTTCGAGCACCGTCGAGACGTTGAGCGTCCTCCCGATGGCCCTGACCTCTTCGTTCTTTCCCTTGAAGGAAAACGCAGATGTCCGGGACGCGACATGCAGCCTCCGGATCTTTGAAAGAGCGTGGATGATCTCCTCGCTCATTCCGTCGCTGAAATACTCGTTCTCCGGATCGCTGCTCATATTTGCAAAGGGAAGGACCCCGATGGACGGGCCATGCACCTTTCGTGGATCACCACCGGCGGCCATCTCTGGGAATAGCCCCGACTCCCCTTTCCCCGCCATCGCACCGACGACCAATGAATAGAGTTCAAATTTGTCCTTGATATTTTTCAGCTCCGTCGGGCCGAGGGAGACTACTTTCACATCCAGATTGTGTTTGACCATGTCGAAAATTTCTCTGGTGATGCAGATCCCGCCGGGCTCGGCAAGGGGTTGGACTCGCGCGGCGATATTCACTCCGTCCCCATAGATGCGGCTGTCCCGTAAGACGACATCTCCGAGGTGTAGGCCGATACGGAGCTCGATCTTTCTCTCGGGGTTCCCGGCTTTGTTGCGGGCATGAAGAGTTTCCTGAATCTCGATGGCGCAACGCGTTCCGTGCAAAGCGCTGCCGAACTCCACAAAAAAGGCGTCTCCGATGGTCTCAATCTCATGACCCCCGTGCTTTGCAAAGAGCGAGCGCAAGAGCGATCTTTGCTCTTCTACGAGCTCTATGGCGAGGCTCTCATTCCTCTGCATCATAGCGCTGTACCCCACCATGTCCGTAAACATGATGGCGGCGAGCTTCCGCTGTTCGATCTGTGTGTCAGGCATTGTGAGATGAGGCGGACGCGAGGACACGTCCAGCGACGAAAGAACTCCCGGAATCAAGGCGACGCCGGAAAGATAGGGAAAGCCCGGAGTATTGTCAACCCGTTCTTGCGTTCCTCTGAAAAGAGCCAAACCTCGAGGCAGCTGGGATGAGGCGCCGGGGCGGGTGGATTCGCCCCGCCGGCGGGATATTGCACGGCGGAAGATGCACATCAGGCACGGAGAGATCTGGAAGTACTATGACCTTGCTTCTCGACGATACTATCTCGTTATTTACCCTGATCGGCCTTCAAGAGGCCTTGAACGGGTTGAAACTCGGCTCCGCACTTGTGAGAACATACTTTCTGCTTCTGTTCAGCGTCATCATCTGGGGCTGGACTTTCGTGGCTACGAAGATCTGCCTGGCATTTATGAGCCCAATCGAGCTTGTTGGATTGCGCTTTCTTATCGGTGTACCCCTGATATTTGCCATCATCCGTTTCAATCACATCCCTTTTGAATTCACCTCGGGGGAGCTCCGGGCGGTCATTATCGGATCAATCATCATAGCGGTGCATTTCCTGATGCAGGCGATTGCGATGACCTACACGACAGCCACAAACACAAGCTGGATCATCGCCACCTCGCCGCTTGCGCTTGCGATCCTTTCGGTTCTCATTCTCAAAGAGAAAGTCGGGAACCACCAGATCGCAGGAATCATCGCCGCCTCATTCGGAGTTATTCTCCTCGTTTCGAAAGGGGAGTTCGGATCGCTCGGCTGGCTCAAGAGCATCGGCGACTGGATGATCCTCGCTTCGGCAAATACCTGGGCGCTCTACACCATCGTGACGCGCGACGTGTCCAGATCGCGGAATCCGCTGCTTGTGACGCTGTGTGTCTTCCTTCCGGTGACGGTGCTGTGCCTCCTCTATCTTGGGGTCTTCTACAATTTCCGTCATCTTTCATCCCTTCCGGCAGAACCGGTGATCGCACTTTTGTTTCTTGGAATCCTCGGGACGGTCACCCAATGGTTCTGGCAAATAGGAGTCGCCAAACTGGGAGCCGCCCGAGCCGGAACCTTCCTCTACCTTGAGCCGGTCGCTACGACGATCCTTGCGGTTCCTCTCCTCAAAGAGCCGTTCACAGTCTACGCCGCGGCGGGGGGATTGATGGTGACCGCAGGAGTGTGGTGGGCGCAGATGGGGAGTAAGTCATGAATCCGGCGAGGAGCGCCCTCCTCTGGGTGTCGAACAATGAGGCTTTGAGGCGAGCCCTGCCCCGTTATGCTTTCATCCGGAGGGCCGTCAGGCGGTTTATGCCGGGCGAGGAACTTGAAGATGCGCTCGGGGCAGCGGTCGAATTACGTTCGAAATCTGTCAACGTGATACTCACACATCTCGGCGAGAATATCACGCAGGCAGAGGAAGCCGGGCACGTGAGGGATCATTACCTTGAGGCACTCCCGAGGATCAAAGAGAGGGGGCTGGACGCTTACCTCTCGGTAAAGTTAACCCAGCTCGGCCTCGATCTGAGCGAGGAGTTCTGCCTGGAGAACCTCCGCTCTATAATAGAGCGGGCCTCGCAGTTCAAAAACATGGTCTGGATCGATATGGAACAGAGCGGCTATCTGGACCGCACCCTGTCGGTGTTCAGAAAAGCCAGGGAGGGCTCTTCCAATATCGGTGTGTGCCTGCAGGCGTACCTGTATCGTACGGAGAAGGATCTTCGGAGCCTGCTCCCGCTCGATCCTGCGATACGGCTCGTCAAAGGGGCATACGCCGAGCCGTCAAGCGTGGCTTTCCCCCGCAAAGCCGATGTCGACGCGAACTACGCCACTCTAGCCGACATCCTCCTTGAAAACGCGGTCAGCCGCCGCACGCTCGCAGGCATCGCCACGCACGATCCGTCATTGATACGGCGTGCCAGGCTCAAGGCATCAGAGCTCGGTCTTTCGAACCAGGCGTTTGAGTACCAACTCCTCTTCGGGATCCGCACCGAAGAACAACTCCGGCTTGCCGCCGACGGGTACAGGGTAAGGGCCTTGATCAGTTACGGCTCCTTCTGGTTTCCCTGGTACGTTCGCCGGCTGGCGGAACGGCCGGCGAACGTCTCCTTCGTCCTCAGGAGTTTGTTCGCGCGGTAGGAGCGCGGTCTAACGACCCCGGCTGCCTATTTCCCCTCATCTTTGTGCTGATGCACCCGGACGAATGTGAGCCTGTTGTATGTGGCCGCGTGTGCTTGTCCCTCCGGTTTCAAGAACACGAGAGTATCCGGCGCATTTGCTATGGAGGCGCTATCGTTGTGCACCTGAAGGTTCATGCTCTCCATCTGTCCCGGCGGGCAGACGGAATCCGTCTTGCACAGACGATACGCGACGCCGGTATCACAACAGGGGGACGGGTATGTTGTAAAGGACGTGGAATAGGAGTAGCTGAAACCGGAGGGGGCCGGCGCAGGGGAAGAATTCCGGGGATGTCCACCCCGAAATCCCAGCAACACGAAACATCCGCAGGCAACCAATACAAGCAGTGTGAATCCTGATCTACTCATCTGAGTAATCCTCCAGTATGTGTGTGATGGATGTGAAGGGCCTATCGGTCCTTTGTGAGTTGGGAAAGGATTGCGGATGCCTCGCGCATCCGCGAGTCCCCCGGATCGGCATGCCCCCAAAGCTTTATGCAGTTGCGGAGGTGTTCTTCCGCAAGGGCCACTTCCTGCTTGCGCGCGAATAATTTCCCGGCTGCCAGTTCCGCCTCGGGCCACAGCTGCCGCGTCCAGAACCCCCCGGTACGGATACCGCGTACGAACGCCATCACCGCCTCACCTCGATGCTCAAGGAGGTTCCGATAGAGTGCCGGGGCAGTCGAATCGCCCTGCAGGTCGGCAGAGCGGGCGAGCCCCAGTTGGGCGAGAAGAAACAGTGGATCACCACCGTGCACGCGTTCCACGGCGCGAAATTCGCGCGATGCTTCAGAAGTAAGCTCTTTCCGAAGATTCATCTCTCCGTTGATGATATGCGCGTAGTCGGCGCGCCGCTTATTGAAGTACGGATCCGGGGTCACCGCCGAACTGATTTCTCCAAGGATGCGCCGTGCATCGGCAAGCCGGCTGTTTCTGGCGTAACTTGCGCCGATGAGGGGCAACTCAAAATACGGAGATGCCGAAAGCTTCTCCCCCTCATTCATCTCACGGGTATAGCGTTTCCAATCATGCGATTCGGCCGCCAGTTCTCCAAGGAGGTAGTGGAAATACGCTTCTTCCCGGGGCGAGTGCACTCTCCGGCAGAATTCGACCGCATCAGCGCATTGATCGTGCGCGTCCTTCAATCGTCCCTGGAATTCGAGCAAGGAGATAAGCTGCATGCGGCTGCTCACGGCCTGTTCGGGATTGGCCGCTGGGAGGATCGCCCTTAGTATCGTCTCTGCAGAATCGAGCTCACCGGCCATCCACTCTGCCTGTGCGATGTATGCGTCGGTAGAATGGTATGCGGGGCGCATGGCCTTGCTTTGCCTGTAATACTTTTTCGCACCGACAGCATCTCCGGCGAGAGCGAGCGCGTATCCCCAATTATCGAAGATAGTGGATGCGAATGAAGCCGAGTCAAGTGCAAGCGACCGCTTGAAAGCATCGATTGCGGCCGGAGAGTTTCCGTCGTACATCTCCAGCCATCCGAGTACGGAGAATCCCTCCGCGTTATTCGGATACTGGACCACAAGCTGACGGATGCTCTCCCGGGCTTTTGGAAAATCGAGCTCAAAGCTCGGGCCATAGTATATGCCAAGGATGAGAAATCGTTCCCTGTCCGTCACCCTGTCGATCAGCGGCAGGACCCGTCGATGGTAGAAGAGGGCGGCGCTGTCGTTTCCCACTTTCCTTTCGAGGTACGAAAGCTCGCTGATCGCCATTGTGAACAGGGAGTCGACGGCGACGGCCTTGCGCTCCAACACTGCGGCGTCCCGAAAGTTTGCCTGTCCTTCGAGCACCATCGCGCGGGAATGGAGGTCGAGTGCCTCGAGCGACGGCGTCGTCGCGTCCTGCAGCGGCTTTGCCATTGCAGCAATCTGTCCCATCGATTCGCCGAGACGCTCCCGGACATCTTTCGACAACTCGTCCATTTCGGAAACAACTCCCTCAATCCGCAGGACCTCCCGGTGAGTCAACCCGATCACGTCGCCGGTCCCTGCGTTGAGGATCCGGCAGGTCAGCGCGTAGCTTTTCCCCACCTGGCTGACGCCTCCCGCCACGACTACTTGCGCGCCCTCACGCCGTGCAAGTGAGAGACTTGTCGCTTCGTCGAGCGGTTGGTCAGGGGAAAGTTTCATCCGCCGGAGGGCGTCACGGATCCTGTTTGAAGGCAGAAGATTGAAGCGGGGGGATTGCCGGAGAGCCACCTTCATGGCTTCGGTGAGCGAATGGTTAAAGAAACTGTCGGGAGTCTGGTTCTGAAAATCCGCCACGAGAATGAACTTCGATGGCGCAAGCTCAAAGGGCTGCCTGGCCGCCCGGCTCGTCAGGAACCATGCGAGTCCGCCGAGCACGGCGACCGAACCGATGGCGATCGGAATGAGACGGCCGCGTGATCGAACGGCATGCACGATGTGCCCGGTCCACGTCGTTGACATCGAGGCGATGCCCGTCCGGGCGGAGTGCAGATCTGCGATTACATCTGCGGCGGATTGGTAGCGGCGGTCGGGTTCTTTTTGCAGGAGCCGCTGCGTGATGCGATCGAGCACGGGTGGGATGCCCGGGCGAACGGGCGAAAGGGGAGACGGGTCGAGATGAGCTATGGAATAGAATATGGCAGCCTCATGCTCGCCCGCGAACGGCCTTACGCCGGCGAGCATTTCGTACAGGACTACTCCGAGCGAGAACAAATCGCTCCGGGCGTCCGCGCTTGCCCCCCGCACTTGCTCCGGCGACATGTAGGCGGCGGTTCCAGCCATCCGCCCCGACTTCGAGCTGCGGGCGTCGCTGCTGAGCTTCGCCAGTCCGAAATCGACTATCTTGACGACCCCCTCTTTGGTCAGGAGGAGGTTGGCGGGCTTGATGTCACGGTGAACGATTCCCGCCTCATGCGCGCGCTGGAGCCCTTTGGCGATCTGCACTGCGTAGCGGACGGCCGCCTCGGGCTCAATCGGCCCTTCCTCGATCCTCTTCTTGAGCGTCTCTCCCGGATAATATGCCATGCATATGAACGAGCGGCCGTCGTTGGTCTCATCGACTTCATAGACCGCCCCGATATTATCGTGGTCAAGGGCCGATGCGGCGCGGGCTTCGTGGATGAAGCGGCGTTTCGCGGCTTCGTCTGATGTAAGTTCTGCGGGAAGGAATTTCAGGGCGACCGGGCGCTCGAGAACGAGGTCTTCGGCCTTATACACAATGCCCATGCCGCCCTCGCCGAGCTTCTCGAGGATTTTATAATGGGAGATTGTCTGACCGATCATGGACGTGACGTCCCGCGTGCCGAACCGATTTGCCCCCGCCGTCGAAAGGTGTTAGAAGGTAGAGAATATTTGCCCTACAGTCAATTTCACAACTCCGGCATGCTTTTCGACACGCCTTCTAAGCAGAATCCATGTGCGCGATTTGTCTGTATTTTGCACTCCAAAAGACGGGGCGTGATTCCGGGCACGACATTGTGTCGATCGGGGTGCTCTAAATCACTCGCAGGTGACAGGGGGCATGACAAGATTCTGCAGGAATTGTATATTGGGGGTGCAAATAACAGGTATGGCGCGGGTAACTTCGCTCGGTTGAACGAAGATGAAAATGAAGCGGTTAATCCAGGATAACGGGAATGGTTCTAACGGATCATCCCATGCGATGAACAATGGTCATCGCCCCGGACACCATTCCCATGGCTCACCCGAAGAGCACGCCAAACTGGTGCGTGCGAACCTGTTTAAGAAACACCTCCGCGATGCCGACAAGAGCATCCTCGACGGCAATTTTGACAAGGCATGGCTGCAGCTGGCGGAGGCCGCCAAGCTGGAGCCCAATCACCAGATGCTGGTCGCGTTCAAGGAACGCCTTGAACATGCCCAGCAAAGACAGGCATCACTGTCTCCCCCGGCCGCCGATGTATCCCGATCGACTGAATCCGAGCTTAATCTCGAGATCCTCGGGAATAACGGCAACGGCCACGCCAACGCCGCAGTCCGGCCTGAACAGGCCAGCCCCCTGAGGCCGGCAGAACCCGCAGCGCCGCCCCCTGCAGCAACCAGCCACGCCTTTGAAGCGGCATCAAATGCGCTCAATGAAGTACAGGCGGAGCTGGACACGCTGCGGCGTGCGCTCGAAGCGGAGTGCCAGAAGGGCGTAAAGCTGGAGAAGGAACTGACGGAGCTCAAAGGAACCGAGCAAGAGCTGCGAAAAAAGTTCGGCACGGAAAAGGTTGAATCGCAGGAACGCCTGCGCGCAGAAACGGCCGCCGCGGTGGAAGCGGAGCAGAAGCGGCACCAGCAGGAACGCGAAGAGCTTCTGAAGAAGAAAGAGCAGGAATTCCAGGAAGCCCATGCCAAACTCCAGACCGAAATGGATCAGAAGCTTGCGGAGGAGACGGAACGGGTCAAGCGCGAGTTCGAGCGCAAGCTGGAGCTTCTGGGGGTGAGCATATCTCAATCGAAGGATGAACGCCTCGCCCGCTACCGCGAGAAGGTGAAACAGTGCTATGAGAGCGGAAAGCCGGCGGCCGAGGGCGAACAGATACTCGAAGAGCTGCGCAAGCTGCTGCAGGTGACGCCGGAAGAACACCACCTCACCGAATCAGATGTCCGGTTGGCGCTCTATGTCGAACACGTCGAGCGCGGAATCCGATCAGGACAGTTCAGTCACAACCTTCCGGGAAGTCTTGAGGAGCTAAAGAAGCGGTACCGCATCACTCCCGATGAATCGAGCCGGCTGGAGCCGTACATCCTCTCCACCCTCCAGCAGTTGGCGGTGAAGGGAAGAATTCTCCTCGTTGACGACGACCAGCTCGTCCTTACCTCCCTCGCGAGGGTTCTCACGGATTACGGGTTCCAGGTCATTCAGTGCACCGAAGTCAAATGCGCCCTGGAAAAACTTCAGGCCGGTCCGGTTGATTTCATCGTGAGCGACATCAAGTTTGCGAGCGGTGAGCTGGAGGGATTCAAGTTCTTCGAGATGGTGGCGGAGCAGCCGCATCTGCGGGATATCCCCTTTGTCTTCATGAGCGCACTGACAGACAGCTTTATCGTGCGCTCAGGCGCGAAACTTGGCGCCGACGATTACCTCCTCAAGCCGGTCGAGCCCGACCTCCTCATCGCCATCATCGAGGGCAAAATGAAAAGGTACCAGCACTCCCGTCAGCGGTCCGCGCAGGCCAATTGACTCGCCCGCCTTCAGCCGTGCACGGGGGCGTGCTTCTCTAACAGTCGCGCAGGCTAAAGCCTGCGCCTACCGGCTCAGCGGACCGTAAACGGTATCGATGCTTCGGTGTTCTCCCACTCGAAGCGAATAATTCCCCCCGGTTCAATTTCGAACTGAAAGCGTTCGAGGAATTCCTTCCTTTGTTTCACCTCTATCGGAACGCGCGCGAGGTCCTTCGATTGATCGTAATTCGTGCCCCATTGTCCGTGCTGCTGGTTAATGATGAACGTCCAGCG
>JACXTT010003139.1_pt1 | contig 25763 bp, 25 predicted proteins | sample 9270951 | NCBI WGS metagenome assembly JACXTT01 (sample SAMN15532306, study PRJNA645909) | rock metagenome | isolation source: weathered quartz diorite | place: Puerto Rico | collected 2017-06-21
TACATCATGTTATTTACAAACCTTGTTACCAGGGTATCATTGAACCTTGGATCAGGAAGGATAATTCTCTTTTTTGGTTTTGACTTTCTCATTGCTATCTATCCTCCTTAATTATTTCTTTTTACCTTTTGCAGGGGCTGCAGCAGCTTGACCTGGTTTAGGGCGTTTAGTACCATATTTAGAACGACGTTGGTTACGACCGGCTACACCTGATGTATCTAATGCACCACGGATGATGTGGTAACGTACACCTGGTAAATCCTTAACACGACCACCGCGGATCAACACGATTGAGTGCTCCTGTAAGTTGTGACCTTCACCAGGGATGTAAGCATTTACTTCTTTACCGTTGGTTAAGCGCACACGGGCAACTTTACGCATTGCTGAGTTTGGTTTCTTAGGGGTAGTGGTATACACACGGGTGCATACGCCTCTTCGCTGTGGACAGCTGTCCAACGCTGGTGACTTACTCTTGTCAACCAGAGCTACTCTACCTTTTCTAACTAATTGCTGAATAGTAGGCATTTTTCCTTTTTTGTATTTACAGTTTTATCCTTATTTTAAGGACTGCAAAGGTAGCTACTATTTTTTGATTTTCAAGGGGTTGTGTGAAAAAGTTTTTGTAATAGGTTGAGTGGGTGCGGGTGCGGGGTGCGAGAGTGAGATTTTTAGGTGGAATTTTTTGCTAATAATTTCAGTATTAAGGTATTCAAGCCTATGGTCGGTGTTATCACCGCACCATTGTATTATTAGCTTAAAGAAGATCTTGTAATGATGTAGTTTGATCACAACGTGGTGCGGTGATAACACCGACCACTGGCTTAATAGAGTCAAGAGATTAGAATCAAGAATCAAGAAAATAGAAATTGGCAGTTATATTGTCCTATTTTAATAGAAAATATTTATTCAGTAAGCGTACTCATTGGAGTTTTTGTCTTGATTCCTGACTCTTGTATTTTGATTCTTTAAAAACGGTCATCCAGCACTACCTTATCTTGATTGCCCAGTTTTACATTCTTGATTTCACCCGAGCCTTCAAAGGCGATACAGATACCGGCTATTTGCGTAATGGTTTGGGTGATGGGTTTTGTAAATATGAGGTTGTTGTTCAGGTAAACGCTTAATGTCATGTCCTTTACCTCGCATTTGAGTTTTTGGAATTGGCTGAAATCGCAGCCAAAAGCGCTTAGGTCATTGTCTTTACCCGATACCCAATCAGACGAGGTGTATATATTCAAATCAGAAATGCAGCCTTTATCGGCCAGGGGAATAATGATGGCGTTCTGTTTACCTAAAATATACAGGATCATTTTACGGCAGGATGATTCATCCATCCGCGAGGTATTACGCAGCGTGGTTTCGAAAGTAAAGTTACCACCATCAAGTCCGTCAAATTCACGTACATTATAAAAACTGAGCCATTGGCCATTAAATACCGGCGATGATAATTTTAAGACTAGCGTTTTACTGTCGAGGCCCATGCCCCCGGGTTGATGGATATCCTTATCGGCCAGGTAAATCGGGGAGTAGTTTCTTCTGATAATGCCGGTCCATCCATGGCTTTTAATGAATACCGGGCTTTCTTTTTTTACCTGCCCATTAGCTATCAGCTTTGCTGTAAAATAACCCGGATAATAATAAATAGAAGTATGCTGCCTGCCGCTGGTAGCCAATCGTTCCACCCGCGACGGATCCCAACTTTGTTGCAGGGTTATGCTGTCTATATTTAAAGCGGAGGCGTCATAATCAAATACAACAGAATTGGGCAGGCCATCGGTCACCTTTCTGCTCGAAAACTTAACCACGCCGTTTAAATTGGCTTTGACTGTTTTTTTAGGATTGGTGTTCCAGGCCGCTAAAACACCCAATGCTACAATAACTAAAGCTGCTGCGAGTGTGGCTATAACATACTTTTTTTGTTTGGCGCCAACTGGGGTAACGGGTTGCTTATGACATATTGGATTGATTGGTGTGGCTTTTTTATAGGTTCGCCAGTCCTCAGATCCCGCAAAGCGTGCCATAGTATTTAACGTGGCTATGGTGGGCGAACTATTGTATTTAACCCGCCCCCAAATACGTTTGAGGGTAGTGATGCTTAGCAGGGTGCCGGTTTTCTGAAATATAAGCTCACCCAGTTTTTCAAAATCATGATCGCTCCAGGACGAGCCTTCGCCCCAATCCAGCGATTTTTCTACCGTTTTGCACCAAATATTAATATATGAAGCCTCTTCCTGCATGGTTTATGACCGTGAACGCGATTGAATGTATTTGAATATGGCTTTACGCCAATACAATTTCACCTTTAGCTAAAATACTCATAAAGATGAAAAATAAACTTAACCAACACAAAATTAAACCATTAATTACAAGTATGCTATGCCTGTTTCTGTTAAATACTGCAGGTATGGCCCAAGTAAAAACCGGCAAGGGTAAAGCTCTATCAATTCCCTTTGAAGCAAGCCGTTGGGATACCACTAAGCAGCATGCCGAATTTTTGACCTACAAAAATGTAAAAGCCATGAAAATAGTACGGGGCAAGGGCGGTAGCAACCAGGTGATATTAAAGGATTTTAATTTTACTAATGGTACTATTGAATTTGATACGCAACCTGTTGATGGCAGTCGTTCCTCATTCATGAGTGTATACTTCAGGCAGCAAAGCCCCAGTGAAAGCGAAATTGTTTATTTACGTACCCAGCCCGATGAAAGCGAACAGCGCAATAGCGCCATCCAGTACGCGCCTATACTGCATGGTATAAACATGTGGAACATATATGATCAGTTTCAGGGGCCAGCACCTATCCGTAACGATGATTGGAATCACTTTAAACTGGTGATATCAGGGTTGCAAATGAAGGTTTATCTGAATAACATGGAACGACCGGTGCTGTTCATTCCGCGTCTGGAAGGGGAGAGCCATGCCGGAACAATTGCTTTTGACGGGCCTGGTTACTTTGCTAACCTTACTGTAAAACCGAATGAAACCGAAAGCCTATCACCCGAAGAAGGGGCAGACCTGACCAATCATGATATCAACTATATCCGTCGCTGGGATGTATCGGCTTCTCAATTCCTGGAAAGCGGGCGGGAGCTCATCATTAAAGATCTGCCAACGGATACCACTAAATGGAAACCTATTTTGGCCGAGCGCCGGGGCTTGATCAACCTAAGTCGCGTATACGGAGGGATGGAAAACAGGGGTAGCGGCGTTCAGAGCAAGAATAGATACGTATGGCTCAAAACTACCATACACTCCGCCAAAGAGCAAACTGCCAGAATTCAGCTGGGTTTTAGCAACGAGGTATATGTGTTTATTAACCGCGGATTACTTTATGTAGATAAGAACCAATACCCGCAACCCATCAGAAAATACCCCGATGGCAGGCTGGATATTGCCAATTCATCCTTTGATATCCCGTTGAAGGCCGGGGATAATGAACTGATCATTGGGGTATCTAACTATTTTTACGGCTGGGGTATGATGGCACGTATGCAAACCATGGATGGTATTAACGTTTTGCAACAATGATCAAAGCAAAAAAAGAGCGGTGATTACTCACCGCCCTTTCCATCATTAATCAAAACAAACTCACCTTTAGCACTTTCTTTAATAACCACGATCATGATGATCGCCGCGGTTATAGCCATTGTCGTAACCGTTATTATAATACCGGTCATGATGGTATCTGCGGTTTCCGTATCCTTCACGTACCATGCAACCCGAGGTTACTGATACTATTGCTGTTAATGCTAACATATATGCAAACAATTTCTTTTTCATGGTGATAATTATTAATGTGGCTGTCTAACTAACAGGCATTATACAAGTTTGACAGCAGCAAAATGAAAAGGATTAATAGGAGGGTATAGGGTAGCAGAGGAATGGTATTGGTATGACATATCAAAAAGAATGTCATTTCGAACGAGGTACGAGGAGAAATCTTCTACGGCTGGAAAGTTGAGGGTTTGAGGAAAAGATTTTTCGCTATTGCCTAAGAGATAGTTTTTCCCTACGGTTTAAATAACAGGTTGTTATTTTTTTCAACAAAAAAAGAGCGGTAACACTCACGTACCGCTCTTTCATCATTTATCAAAACTCACTCACTTAAACAACCTCAATCATTAATAACCATAGTAATGGTTATAATATCTGTGGTGATATCCGTATCCGCCTTCGCGTACCACGCAACCCGAGGTTACTGATACAATTGCTGCTAATAAAAGCATATATGCAAAAAATCTCTTTTTCATGATGATCGTATTTAAAGTTTTATCTATCTAATTAAAGACGTATACCTATATGACTTGATAAAAATGAAAAGGATTAATTCTTGTATTATTGTATAATGAGAATTATCGGATTTCGAAACTTGGGGCGGATACTTACGTTGGCTATGATTTTAACGGGCTGTAACCATTCCGGCAAATCAAGAGCCGATAAATTAAAAGATACCATCGAAAAATTAAGAAAGAAGGCCGATTTCAAGCCATTGAATGAGAAGGAAGCCTATGCTTTTATCAATAATTATTACCTGCCGCGACTAGATACCTTGCCCACGAAACGAAAAATCGCTATACATCCCTTAATGGGAACCAATTTTAAGGAAAGCTTTGAACGGGTAAAGGCTGTTATTGAGGCTGAATTTGCCGGAGATACGATCGGAAAGCAATTGCCTGTTGTTTTGGCCCCACCACCTCCTTTAAAAAATGATAATGCACATCAATGGGATAGTAAAAGATTAATAAGAACCAGGGTGATTACAGACACCCTGAAATTCCGCACAACAGATCATGCGGCGGAATGGCATAAAAAGTTTGGTTTTGGTTATGTGTGTATTTCTTATCCCCAATATAATCCCAATACCAAAATTCTTGTATTAACAGAATGGTTAGAGAATTTTTCTTGGTGCGCAACAGGCAGTGAAACAAAGCTTTTTTATAAAAAAACAGCAAATGGGTGGGAGAAGCGCTAGCTAATAGTTAACTCAGCTCAACCTTTTTAGATAACTTCAAGGCTGGTTTTTCAATGATGATATAAAAGAAATATGCGAAAATAATACTGATCAATATGGCGGTTACGCATAAAAACGCCTGGTTGGACACATAGCTTTTAACAAACCTCAAATACAAAGGCATCACTATGGTATGGGTTAAATACAGGGAATAGGAAATGTTGCCTAAGAATAAGAGTAAAGCCGGTATCTTTTTATCGAGCAAAAGAATAATTAAACCTGTAACTGCGGGGATGAAGCCGGTTAATATAGATACCTTAAAAGCTACGATGGCACAAAATGCTATTAAGCAAATCAGCGCTGTTTTTAGGTTTATTTTTTTGATGAAGTATTGAAACACAATGTAACCGGCTGCAAAATCATACAAATAGGTAAATATCAGTTCGCGTATGTTTACTTTTAGTAGCATACATATTAAACTTATCAGCAGGAATATCAAAATAGATACCAGCGCTTTAAATCGCATAAGAAGGGGAAGGAATAGCCCTAACAAAATGTAATATTGAAACTCGATGCACAGCGTCCAGAAGATGTTGTTGTACCACTGGTAGTTTTTAAATAAAGGTATCAGGTAAAAAACATGTAAAACCAAACGATTGATATCCAGATGCCAGGGTACCCACCCTAATAAAAATAATAACCCGATGGTGGCCCAATAAGGTGGATCTATCCGGATACTTCTTTTTAAAAGAAAATTGGGAAACGCTTTTATCGTGTAATTTTTTTGACTTAAGGAGTAGGGTAACACAAAGCCCGAAATAACAAAAAACATAGCTACACCTAACTGGCCGCTAAAGAACAGCTGTGTCATCAGTTGACTATACTGCACCCCATTGGTTAGATAAAAATGTACAAAACATACCCCCAAAGCCGCTATCCCTCTTAACAGAACGATACTTTCAATTTGGTTTTGCTTTTTGAACATGGCCAAATATCATATAATTATATATGGTAATGAAACGGGGAGACGGGGAAAGGATATAAAAATTAGAGAGATATGCGAAACTGGATTTTACGCTAGGCCCATGCTCTCCCGGTATTCCTGCTGAATGATGAGCAGGCAGCTGACACACAAACATCCGTCATACAGTTCGCTTACGTACTGCACTTCGTTGAGGCTGAGCTGCACAGTACTGCACTGGCACTTGCTGAATGAATTGGCTTTACATTCAAACGGTGCCTGACAGCGTTCGCAACGGATGATCTCGTGTTTGGTCATTTATTTAGTCCATGATCCATAGTCGATAGACCATAGATCTGATTTGTAAAAGTAGCGAATGTTAGGTTCACTAATAAAATAGCAGTGTCATTAAATAAAAAAGTCCATGAACTATAGCTGTTATAGGCTATGGTCCATGGACTATCGTCTGTCGACTAATTAAAACTTATGCAGAGCAGGTTACGCAGCCTTCTTCCATAGAGCAGCTTGGGCCTTCTGGTACGTTATCGGCAATTTGTGCAACCACTTCTGGTATTACAGGTTCCATGTTTGAACCGCCCTGGTTTTCAACCGTAAACTTAACCGCTTGCGATGCTGCTTGAGTACGCAGGTAATACATACCGGTTTTTAAACCTTTTTTCCATGCGTAGAAATGCATTGAAGTCAGTTTCGACGCGTTTGGCGAGTTGATGAACAGGTTTAATGATTGCGACTGGCAAACATAAGCGCCCCTATCGGCAGCCATATCAATGATGTTACGCATCTTGATTTCCCAAACGGTTTTGTACAGGTCTTTGATATCGGCAGGTATTTCGGCAATATCCTGGATAGATCCGTTGGCGCTGATGATCTTATCTTTCATAGCCGGGCTCCATAAACCAAGGTTTACTAAATCGCGCAGCAAATATTTGTTTACCACGATGAACTCACCGCTTAGTACCCTGCGGGTGTAAATGTTAGAAGTATATGGTTCAAAACACTCGTTGTTACCCAATATTTGTGAGGTTGATGCAGTTGGCATTGGTGCAACCAATAAAGAGTTACGTACACCATTTTTCATCACATCCTTACGCAGGGTTTTCCAATCCCAGCGGGTGCTGGCAGGCTCTACGTTCCACAGATCAAATTGGAATTTACCTTTTGACAGTGGTGAGCCTTTGAAAGTTTCATACGGACCTTCGGCAATAGCCAGATCTTTTGAAGCTGTCATAGCTGCGAAGTAGATGGTTTCGAAGATCTCTTTATTCAACTGTTTTGCTTCGTCGCTTTCAAACGGCATGCGCAGTTGTATAAAAGTATCGGCTAAACCTTGTACACCCAAACCAATAGGGCGGTGACGCAGGTTAGAGTATTCTGCTTCGGCAACAGGGTAATAGTTACCGTCGATGATGCGGTTCAGGTTCAAAGTAGCCTGGTAGGTTACTTCGTACAGCTTTTGATGATCAAACTCGCCATTGATAATATAGCGTGGCAATGCTAATGAAGCCAGGTTACAAACGGCTATCTCATTGGCATCGGTATACTCCATAATTTCGGTACACAAGTTTGAACTTTTGATAGTACCTAAATTTTGCTGATTTGATTTAGAGTTGGCAGCATCTTTATATAACAGGTATGGTGTACCGGTTTCCACCTGGGCATCCAGTACGGCAAACCACAATTCCTGTGCTTTAATTACTTTGCGGGCACGGCCTTCTTTTTCGTATTTGGTATATAAGGCAACAAATTCATCACCAAAGCAATCGGCAAGACCAGGTGCTTCATGCGGGCAAAACAAACTCCAGTCTTCATTGGCCTCTACACGTTGCATAAACAAGTCAGATACCCAAAGAGCGTAGAACAAATCACGGGCACGCATTTCTTCTTTACCATGGTTTTTACGCAGGTCAAGGAATTCAAAGATATCGGCATGCCAAGGCTCTAAATAAATAGCGAAGGCTCCTTTACGTTTGCCACCACCCTGGTCAACATAACGGGCGGTATCATTAAACACACGCAGCATCGGGATAATACCGTTGCTGGTACCGTTTGTACCGCTGATGTAGGAGCCTGTAGCCCTTACATTGTGGATGCTTAAACCGATACCACCGGCGCTTTGCGAAATTTTAGCGGTTTGTTTTAAAGTATCATATATACCATCAATGCTGTCATCTTTCATGGTTAACAGGAAGCATGACGACATTTGTGGTTTTGGTGTACCTGCGTTAAACAGCGTAGGGGTAGCGTGGGTAAACCAGCGCTCGCTCATTAAATGGTAGGTTTTAATGGCGCTTTCAATATCGTTTTTGTGGATACCAACCGATACACGCATGAACAAGTGTTGCGGACGCTCGGCAATTTTACCGTTGATCTTTAACAGGTATGATTTCTCCAAAGTTTTAAAACCGAAGTAATCAAAACCAAAGTCGCGGTCGTAAATAATGGTACTGTCCAGTAACTCGGCATTGGCTTGGATAACCTCCCAAACATCATCAGCTATTAATGACGCATCTTTGCCGGTTTTAGGATCAATATATTCATGCAGTAAACGCATGGTTTCAGAGAACGATTTGATGGTGTTTTTATGCAGGTTGGATACCGCTATACGCGATGCCAGCAATGCATAATCGGGATGCTTGGTGGTTAATGATGCCGCCGTTTCTGCAGCCAGGTTATCCAGCTCAGACGTAGTAACCCCGTCAAACAAACCTTCAATTACTTTTTTAGCCACATCAATGGGGTCAACCAGGTTAAACCCATAGCACAGTTTTTCTATACGTGCTGTGATCTTGTCGAATTTTACCGACTCTTTTCTACCGTCTCTTTTTACTACAAGCATGTTTTTATCTATTTAGTCGCCGGTATTAAAGCTTTGCAGGACTCTTTTACCGACTGGTGAATTTTTATATTTACTTAGTTGTCAGAACCATGATTTTTGGGAGTTAAGGATTGACATGATTTTGATTGGCTGTCTCAAACCTCATGTCTCACATCTAAAATCTATTCTTAGAAATCCTCGTCTAACGAAAATGCTTTGCTTTCTGCATTGTTCATTACGCCGCTTTTTTGATAGTCGCCTACGCGTTTTTCAAAGAAGTTGGTTTTGCCCTGTAGCGAAATCATCTCCATAAAGTCGAACGGATTGGTAGCGTTGTAATGTTTTTCGTAACCCAGCTCGCCCAGCCACCTGTCGGCTACAAACTCAATATACTGGCTCATCATTTTGGCGTTCATGCCAATCAGGTTTACCGGCAATGCATCGGTCACAAATTCTTTTTCTATTTCTACCGCATCGGTAATGATCTTGGTTACAGCTTCGGCGCTTAAGCGTGTATTCAGCATCTTGTATAGCAGACAGGCAAACTCGCAGTGTGAACCTTCATCGCGTGATATCAGTTCGTTACTGAAGGTTAACCCAGGCATCAGACCGCGTTTTTTAAGCCAGAATATGGAGCAGAAGCTACCCGAAAAGAAAATGCCTTCTACAGCGGCAAATGCTACCAGGCGCTCGGCAAAATTGCCGTTGTTTATCCAGCGCAGCGCCCACTCGGCCTTTTTACCCACACATGGCACGGTATCAATGGCGTGGAAAAGGCGGTCTTTTTCTGTCGGATCTTTTATATAAGTATCAATAAGCAGGGCATAGGTTTCGGAGTGGATGTTCTCCATCATGATCTGGAAGCCATAAAAGCAACGGGCTTCGGGCAATTGCACCTCGCTCATGAAATTTACAGCCAGGTTTTCGTTCACGATGCCATCGCTCGCCGCAAAGAATGCCAGGATGTGTGAAATAAAATGACGCTCGCCATCATTCAGGTTTTCCCAATGTTTCATATCGTCCGAAAGGTCGATCTCCTCGGCCGTCCAGAAACTGGCCTCGGCCTTTTTGTACATTTCCCAAATGGCAGGATATTTAATCGGCAGAATTACGAACCTGTCCTTGTTTTCTTTGAGTAATATTTCATCTTCCTGTTTCATATGATACCTTTTTTATTGTTCCTTTTTATTACTTCAAGCAATCAGACACGAAAGCCACCCCAATTTTTCAATCAGGTAATTTGGTTGTTTGCGTTTGGTCTGACCAATCACAGGTTTTATTATGTAACTTACTGACAGCTAAGTTCTTGTGTTTTGGATGGGGAATACATCCGGCTGTCTTTTGAATACTTTTTGCGAACCTTGTTCAACAAAGTTAAGGTATGATATCTTAAGATTTTAATGATAGTTTTTAACAAAGGGGCGAGTTATTAACACTTTATAAGCATTCCCTGACAAAAGAAAAAATTAATGAACTTGATTACAGTCGGTTAAAAAATGTGGATGATTTTTGCCACCCAAAAATTTGCAGAAAACGATAATTTAACATTAAGAATTAGTTGACTTAACACCGACAATTATTGCCAATTACGTAACACCTTTGCTAAGCTCCAATTCCAATTTTGAAATTTGTTTGAAAGCCTGGTCCTGATACCCCATTGTTGAAAAAAATATCCCGAAAAACCGCTTGTTCGCCGGGATACCTCTCCAGTTTTTTTAATTATTTTTTATATCATCGGCCGATACAAATTTCATCGACACCGAATTAACACAATGGCGCACATTTTTGGGTGTGAGGTATTCCCCCTCAAACACATGCCCCAAATGGGCACCGCAATTGGCGCATACAATTTCTACCCTGCGGCCATCGGCATCGGGTACCCTTTTCACTGCGCCGGGTATTTCGTCATCAAAGCTTGGCCAGCCGCAGTGCGACTCAAATTTTGATTCGGAGGTGTACAACGGCGTGTCGCAGCGTTTACAAACATACAAGCCCTGGGCCTTATTGTCCAGTAAAGCGCCGGTAAATGGTCTTTCGGTTCCTTTATGCAATATCACCCATTCTTCTTCGGGCGTTAACTGATTATACATCATTAATTATTGATTTAGTGAATTACTGAATTAGTGATTGAAATAACCCCTTTTTCTTTACTTAAAGATACGGAATTTTGTTGGGATGGATTGCTTTTGTAAGGAGTGTTTACACTGGTTTGACATGGGAGTTGGGGTATTTATATAGAATATAAATTGTCATCCTGAGTGCAGCGAAGGATCTGTTATTGACCATGCAAATAGCAGAATAGATGCTTCACTCCGTTCAGCATGACAAAAATTCTAGTGTAGGGTGGCGGGAGAGAAAATAAAAATGTCATCTCGAACGAGGTACGAGGAGAGATCTTTTGCGCCGGGACTTATTGCTCAAGAGGTAGTTTCTCCTCGTACCTCGTTCGAAATGACAAGAGTGATAGTAAAGTATCCGCTTATCAGCGGTCAACCCGTTGTTGCAGGTGCTGTGGATAGCGGGCGCCTTCAATGGTAACACTGTCGGCTGCGGCTTCAATTTCGCGAAGGTCATCTGCAGTAAGTGTTATTTGAGCTGCTCCGAGATTTTCTTCCAGGCGATGTAGTTTGGTGGTGCCTGGTATCGGCGCTATCCATGGCTTTTGGGCCAGCAGCCAGGCCAGCGCTATCTGGGCTGGTGTGGCTTCCTTTTGCGCGGCTATTTTTCCCAGCAGATCAACCAATGCCTGGTTCGCTTTGCGAGCTTCGGGCGTAAAGCGCGGCACAATGTTGCGAAAGTCGGTACTGTCAAACGTGGTGTTCTCATTGATGGCTCCGGTTAAAAAACCTTTGCCCAGCGGACTAAACGGTACAAAGCCAATACCCAGTTCTTCTAATGTTGGAATGATCTCCTGCTCCGGCTCGCGCCACCATAAGGAGTATTCACTCTGTAAGGCCGCAACCGGCAGCACCGCATGTGCTTTACGAATGTTTTGCACACCGGCTTCAGACATACCAAAGTGCTTTACTTTGCCTTCGGCGATAAGTTCTTTTACGGTACCGGCCACATCTTCCATAGGTACATTAGGGTCTACCCGGTGCTGGTACAGCAGATCGATCCGATCGGTTTTTAACCGTTTAAGCGAGGCTTCTGTAACCTGGCGGATGTTTTCCGGGCGGCTATCCACACCTTCCTGGACGTTTCCGTTCTTAAAGCCAAATTTGGTGGCGATCACCACTTCGTTCCGAAATGGAGCTAAGGCTTCGCCCAGCAGTTCTTCGTTTTTAAAAGGGCCATAAGCTTCGGCGCTGTCAAAAAAGGTAACGCCGCTTTCAAAGGCGGTACGGATGAGTTTAATGGCATCCGGTATGTTTGTAGCCGGGCCATAGCCAAAGCTTAAGCCCATGCAGCCCAGTCCCAGTGCAGAAACTTCGAGACCGTTATTTCCTAATTTTCGTTTTTCCATTTTGTTTAATTCTTTAACTCTTACTGCTTCGTTTTGCTTTCTAAAGCAATCGGATCAACATCAACCAATTCGAGCGATTTGACCATATCCTTTGTGGTGCTCTTGTATTTTTTAAAATGAGCTGTTTGCAAATGTGCCTGGTATGCTTCGGCATTAGCATATATTTCAAAAACCGTGATATGGGTGGGGTTATTTTTTTCGGCCACAGCATATAAGGTTATCACCCCGGGTTCTACGCGCACGGCAGTTTCGGCATGTTCCTTCAATGCGGCTTTGTAGTTTTCCAGCTGAGCCGGATCTATCTGTAGTTTGGCTATCCGTACTACCTGATCCTTATTTTGCGCCACAACGTTACTGAATGAAAACAGCATCAGCATAAAAAACATAGCCATAGGTATTAGCCCTACGCGGGGTTTTGAAATAACACGCTTCATCTTCTTGGTTTTATTGATGATTATATTGTTCGTCAGTTACCTGCTCCATCCAGTCAACCGGCGAACCATTGTGTTTTTCCTGAATGGCGATGTGGCTCAGTGCGGTAGTGGCAGTAGCGCCGTGCCAATGTTTTTCGTTGGGTGCAAACCAAACTACATCTCCGGGGTGAACGTTCTCTATCTGTCCGCCTTCGCGTTGTACCCAGCCTGCGCCTGCGGTAATAATAAGCGTTTGGCCAAGCGGGTGCGTATGCCATGCCGTGCGGGCACCGGGTTCAAACGTAACCTGCGCCATGGCTACGCGTGCCGGATCTGGCGGATTGAAAAGCGGATCGATACGTACCGTTCCGGTAAAATATTCTGCGGGACCTTTGCCCGATGGTTGCGAACCGCTGCGTTTAATTTCCATAAAATGATGTGTTTGATATGTTTACTACACTAATTTATGCATTAGTGTTTCAGATAGTACAAAGATACCGCAGGCAACAAGCTTGCGGCTAATGAATATCAAACAGAAAAGTAAGAAAATCAAACAGCTTTAGTCCTTAACGATTTTGGGATAGTACCGGTAATTCTTTTAAAGTAGTTATTAAAGTAGGTTGGATATTCAAATCCCAGGGCGTAGGCAATTTCGGCTGTGCTCCAATCGGTATGTTGCAGGAGTGCTTTGGCTTCGCTGATGATACGATCGGCAATGTGTGTGGTGGTAGGTTTGCCCGTAATTTCCCTTACCGAACGGTTAAGATGATTAACATGTACCGATAGGTTTTGAGCAAAGTCCTGTGCTGTTTTTAGTTTCAGTGGGCGGTCGGCGCTCTCAATAGGGAATTGTCTTTCTAAAAGCTCCAAAAACAAAGAGGTTGTTCGTGATGACGCGTTTTTATGTTTGATGAAATTATCCGCAGGCTGCATTTTTAATGCCTCGTGGATAAGCAGATTGATGTAATTGCGAATCAGGTCGTTCTTGTATAGATAATCAGTGCTTTGCTCTTCCAGCATTTTTTTAAAGATGGTGTTCACAAATGCCGCCTGCTCTTCACTTAATGCAAAAACAGGGTTGCCGCCAATTTTAAACAAAGGCGATTCCTGCAGGCTTTCCAGGCGTTCATGCGTTTTCAAGAAGTCCTCTGTAAATAAACAGGCATACCCGGTTTGCTTATCGGAGTGTAATTCGGCAGCGTAGGGGATGTGCGGGTTGGCAAAGAATAAAGATGTGCCATCGAGGTCAATGCTCCTGTCGGCATAATGGATGGTGCTTTTGGCATTCAGGATACATACTTTATAAAAATCCTTCCGCTTGTAAACCGGCGTACGGCTCACGGCGGTTTCTATTTCATACACCTTAAAGCCCTTAAGCTTTAAATCCATCGCGTGGACATCGCACAGTGCTGACATGTCTTTATCATCCATATGGTAAAAATAAGAAAAACAAATAGTAAACATAAGGCGAAAGCTTATGTCAATCTACTTGCGCTCGTTTGCAACGAGTGCTTAACATGGCTTTGCGTTTAAAACGCAAGAGCGATGCAATCGCTTAACCACATTAAGCACTCGTTGCAAACGAGCGCAAGAGGGGGAATAGGCTGTCACTGCGAGGAGGAACCACGAAGCAACCTCGTAGCCATTCTGGTCTGTGAGAACGCGATGAGATTGCTTCACTCCGTTCGCAACGACATATTTTATAAAATCAGTAATTCACTAAATCACTCATTCAATAATTAAAAAATCCCGGCCAAAGCATGACCGGGATTTTAAATATAATTTTCCAGTTCCCCCTTCAGGGGGTTAGGGGGCTTAAGCTAATTTAGCCAGCTCTTCTGCCATGGCAGCGCCAATTTCGGCAGGAGATGCCACTACGCGGATACCGCATTCGGCCATGATTTTCATTTTAGCGGCAGCAGTATCATCAGCACCACCAACAATAGCACCGGCATGACCCATACGGCGTCCCGGAGGCGCTGTTTGGCCCGCGATGAAACCTACAACCGGTTTTGTACCGTTAGCTTTGATCCAGCGTGCGGCTTCGGCTTCCATGCCACCACCAATTTCGCCTATCATGATGATACCGTGTGTGTCCGGATCGTTCATTAACAATTCAACAGCCTCTTTGGTAGGTGTACCAATGATCGGGTCGCCACCAATACCAATAGCGGTAGTGATACCTAAACCGGCTTTAACCACCTGGTCAACGGCCTCGTAAGTTAAGGTACCTGATTTAGAAACTACACCCACATTACCTTTTTTGAAGATAAAGCCTGGCATAATACCAATTTTGCTTTCGTCGGCAGTAATGATACCCGGGCAGTTAGGGCCTATAAGGCGTGAGTCCTTATCGCTTAAATATTCTTTTACCTCAATCATATCCTTGGTCGGGATACCTTCGGTGATACAAACAATAACTTTAATACCAGCTTCGGCAGCTTCCATAATGGCATCCGCGCCAAAAGCCGGAGGTACAAAAATGATGGATACATCGGCACCTGTAGCAGTAACCGCGTCTTTAACGGTATTAAAAACTGGCCTGTCTAAATGTTGCTGACCGCCTTTACCCGGTGTAACACCCCCAACCAATTGGGTACCATAAGCAATCATTTGCTCCGCATGGTAAGTACCTTCTTTACCTGTGAAACCCTGTACAATAACTTTAGAATTTTTATTTACGAGAACACTCATTGGCTTTTTTCGTTTAGTACGGCAAAGCTAAAGTTATTGACAATAAAGTCAAATTAAATTTAGCCGCCCGGAGCGCTCATACTGTAATAATTTTATTTGTTAACATAAAGTTGACTTTTGGGTTATGGGAAACGGCATGTATGGATACCGGTTTTGCTATCATTTTAACTAATTTAGCCTCCAAACTATGCACCTTGCACTATGAAACAAATAAACAAAAACCTTATTACCCTACTTGCCGTATGCTTTCTTTTTGCTTCTGCTGCTCAGGCACAATTTGGCGGTTTAGGAAAAAAATTATTGGATAAAGGCACCGAAATGGCCTCGGGGGGCGGCCTCAGCAAAATCCTGAAACAACCGCAGGCTATTACCACCAGTTTTAAAGATGTAAACAAAGCCGGATCAAAACCGCCATCATTTATGGAAGGTCAAACACCTGAGCCTTTGTATCTTTTGCCTAAGACCCCCGAAGGCGCCTATAAACTTTGTGCAGGTTTTTATGAAATGACCAGCAAAAGCTATTGTCTGCACGCCGGTACACGCGGTCCCAGCACCGGCGATGGTTATATGCTTGCCCCTGTGCTGGGCCCTAAACGCGATGTGGTAATACTGATATTAAAACATGCCGAAACGCATCCGGAGGTTAACCAGCATAGCATTCAGATATTATTATGGGCGATAATTGCCCGCACCAAATTTGCCGATTTTGGTACCGATATTAAATTGACTGCCACCAGGCTGTTATCGCCCAACGAATTGCTGATGCTGGAAGGTGGCGCGTTGGGTGTACTACCTGCCAGTATAATGGCCAAAGCTAAAGACCAGTTGCCGCCTGCCGCGCAAAGCGTTTTTGAGGCCGAAAATAATATCCGTCAGCTGGCTGCTTCTGGTAATGCATCGTACGAGGAAATGGAGAAATATGCCATGATTGCCGGTTTGGCTCCTCAACCCGATCCGGAAGTTCCATCGGGTATCTGGTCTTTACATCCCGATGGTTATTACATTCGTTTTATTCCGCATGGCTATTCACAAACTACAGTCCAGATCTTTGTACCCAAAGAGTTGATAGATACCAAGCCTGGATTGATATACGACGGACCAAATGGTATCGCCTGCCCGGCTAATGTAGGCGCCCAACGCCTGGCTCAAACCAACGAGCCGCTAAATCCCGATAGAACAAAGAAATTGAAGGTGATCTGTAATTAATGATAACTAAAAAAGGTAAAAGGGGGGATTCATGATCTTTCTCTTCTTTTACCTTTTTTAGGTATCTGGTATTTTTCACTGCCTTAAAAGTTGTAAACCGACTCCCCCGCTAAAAAACAGCAGTATTTATCGCCTGATGTCCCCCGGATTTTGTATGGCGGCAAAATGACAGGTGTTAATGGATTTTTGTTCAAGGCTATTGCTTGTAACCCATTATGGCTACTACTCTGGTTTATGCTTGTATTTTGATACTTAGTGTAAAATTGTGACTTACTGAATGTCGTTTATCTGGCTCAGATTATCAGGCAAAATCAACAACTTTCAAATTGACCTTAGTGTTTTTACGCGTTTTTTGATTTTTGGACAAAATTGAAAAGTTTGGCGGGTAGATTATTTTGGGTATTGGTAAAACGTATTATTAAATGTTTTTTGTATTGTATTTTGTTAAAAAGATATGAAATGGCGTAAAATAATTGATTTTTAATGATATATGTATAATTTATTGTAACGTTTTGAGTATTAATGTTGCAGTTTGTAGAGTTTTTTGAAGAAAAATGGATGCGATTTTATTGATAATGGGCTTGAAATATGCTGAAATTGATAGATTTTAATAAATAATAATATATTTTTTATTTATTAAAATCTATTGTTTATGTGGTAAATAGTTTATTACCTTGCAGTTAATCAAATTATATTAACCTCATTTTTTTTAACATTAAATTACATTTATTATGAAAAAGAACTTTTTATCAGGATTTTCTGCTTTATTATTAATGCTTATTATGTTTGGGTCGTGTAAAAAAAATAACACGGAAAACGCACCTGCTGCAAATAATAACAGCAGCCCAAAACATGGTTTAGGAGCCGTATTAAATCAAAAAGCTTATCTTGCTACGCAGGTGGCGGATTTAGATCAGATCCGTACGAGACTCATTCAGATGGGGTATTTAAATAAGCTTAGTGTAAATAGTACTAAATCTTTACCAGCCAGTGTAATCCTAAATCACCCTGCCATAGGCGATCAGGGGCAAACAGGTACTTGTGTATCCTGGTCGTCGGGATATGCCTTAATGGGTACCTTAAATAATGAATTTCCAATCGCCAATGTATCAAATCCCAGAAGCGGATGGTATGTGTATCAAAAAGATCACTCGGCTAATAACGATTGTGATACCGACGACGGAATGTATGTAACAAGCGGGTTGGATATTTTGCAAAATTACGGGGTGCCGGCTGCTAACCTGGATGCCAGTCTTGGGTCGCCATGCCAGGCTCCGTCTTCCTCCGTTAATGCTAATGCTGCTACAGACAAGAATGTAAGCAGTTATGCTGCTATTTCAACCGTTGCCGATATCAAGAACGCATTGAGTATGAACCTGCCTGTAGAAATGGGCTTTAATGTATATGATAGTTTTGAAACAGCCTTTGACAACGGTACAGTTTACAAAAAAACCAGTGGCTCACTTTTAGGAGGGCATGCCATTTGTATTATTGGGTATAGTGATGCTAAAAATGCTGTTCTTATCCAGAACTCATGGGGCACATCAGGCGGAGATGCACAAAACCCAGGTTGTATGTGGCTTGATTATAGCATATTCACACAATCAAAATTGGGTATTGAACTTTATGTAGCTCAGCCAAAATAATATCCTGCTATAAGTATAAGCTATTGGGTAAATTTGAGTTTACCGCAAAATTTTTGTATCTTTATAAAACACGGCGGCCCGTTCTCCTTCATCCGGAGAAACGGGCCGTTTTAGTTAAGGATAAAACAGGCCAAAAACCAGCTGTTTTATATGTAGTTATTTGATAGTCAATGAATTAATGCTTTTTAAAGTTTTTAAAACTGTTCAAAATGGCCTTTTAATTTGTTAAAAAGTGTTAAAATGAGGGTTTTTTGATCTGTTTTCGATCGATTTTCATCCAATTTTGGCCAGAAAAGTGTTAAAATTTAAGGTTTAAAAAGTTTATTTTAACGTTTGCTCTTCCGAAACAGACGGATGAAATTCCTTTTCGCTTTTGGCAATAACGATAGTGGCTACCCCGTTACCAATCACATTGGTAATGGCTCGTGCCTCGGACATAAACCGGTCTACCCCGAGCAAAATAGCTACTCCCTCAACCGGGATCACTTTGATGGCTGCCAGGGTGCTGGTCAGCACTATAAATCCGCTACCGGTAACCCCTGCCGCACCTTTGGAGGTGATCATGAGGATCCCGATAATGGTAAGCTCCTGAAAAAGGGATAATGGGATATGAAAAACCTGCGCCAAAAATATAACCGACATGGACAAGTAAATAGTAGTGCCGTCCAGGTTAAAGGAGTAGCCCGTAGGGATCACCAAACCCACAACCGATTTGGAGCAGCCGAATTTTTCGAGCTTATCCATCATACCGGGCAGTGCCGATTCGGATGAGGAAGTTCCCAGAACAATCAGGATCTCCTCCTTAATATGCACCAGATATTTCCACAGGCTAAACTTAAACAGATAACAAATGATATTGAGTATCACAAAAATAAACAAGAACATAGTGAGGTAAACCGAGCCCATGAGCATAGCCAGCGGCTGTAAAGTTTTCAATCCGTATTTGCTGATAGTGAAAGCCATACCGCCAAAAGCACCGATGGGGGCCACCTTCATTACGATACGCATGATGTTAAAAAATACTTTGGAAAGTTTATCAAACAACTGGATAACCGATTGCCCGGTATCGCCCATGCGGCTCAGGCCAAAGCCAAACAGCACGGCAAAAAACAGGATCTGTAGGATATCGCCCTTGGCAAAAGCTTCAAAAGCATTGGATGGGATAATGTGCGTTAGAAAATCGCCCCAGTGCATTTCTTCGGCGGCTTTTTGATAGGTGGCTAGTTTACTGGTATCAATAGAAGTATGGTTTACAAAGCCTGCACCAGGTTTAATAATATTAGCTACCGTAACTCCTATAATGAGTGCAAAAGAGGTTACGATCTCAAAATAAAGCAAAGCTTTACCGCCTACACGGCCAACTTTTTTCATATCGCTCATGCCAGCTATGCCAAGCACTATGGTGAAAAATATGATGGGGGCTATCAGCATCGTGATCAAACTGATGAACATTTTGCTGATCATTTCGGCCGTTGGCCCAAACTGTTTAAAATTCAGTCCGACGATGATACCCAAAGCAATAGCAATAAGAACTTGGAACGTGAGGTTTGATAAAAGGCGCTTCATTAGCCAATGATACGGCTTTAGGTTCAGGATATCAATATGTTTATAGTACCGGTAAAAATATTGACCTGCTATTTTCTGCCGTTCACCGAAATTTTCATGCAGCTCATCAAAAAGCTTTGGCGACTATGACTGCCGCCCAGCAATTTTGAAGAAAAAACAACATTGCTATGAAAATTTTATCTACTCCAATTATATCGGTAATAGTTTATCTGCAGGAACATTCGCCTTGGTTTACGCAACTGATAGCTAATTTATTTACCTAAACAGCGTCTGAGAACGCTTGGTTATATAATTAGCTAAAGCAAACTCATTCATCGGTAATTTTCCGCCGTTTACCGGAAGTTTAGCCGCCTTTACCTAAAAGCACTACTCAAAAACATATTCTGTTAGCACATTTGAACCATAAAATCACCACATCATGAAAACGCTACTCGCCATACAAATTATTCACCTGGTCATGAAAGCCGCCCATCATGCCGAAGCATTGTGGCACTCTATTGGTCATTTGATTAAGTAACATATTCCCCGAGCTGTAAAATTTTCGGGATAAAAATAAAACTCATGGTTATTTCATTATAGTAATGCATTTTTACCCTATGACAAAACAACCCATCATCACTGTAAATGACCTGGTAAAAAACTATGGCGATTTTGCAGCCGTAAAAGGCATTAGTTTTGAAGTATATGAGGGCGAAATTTTTGGTTTGCTTGGCCCGAACGGTGCCGGTAAAACCACCACCCTCGAGATAATTGAAACCCTGCGCCAAAAAACATCAGGCCGTATTATTGTTGATGGCTTTGATATTGAGAGTGATACCGATAGTATCAAAAAACGTATAGGAGTACAGTTACAGGCTGCGGGTTATTATCCCAATTTGAATCTATCGGAACTGATCACCCTGTTCTCCGGCTTATATGGTATTGATAAAAGCCCTATGGAAATGCTGGAGAAAGTAGCGCTTACCGATAAGGCAAAAGCTAAATATAAAGACCTATCGGGTGGGCAAAAGCAACGTTTCTCTATTGCCACAACGCTTATTAATAATCCAAGGATCATTTTTTTGGATGAACCAACAACCGGCCTCGACCCACAGGCCCGTCGTAATTTGTGGGATCTGATCCGCGAGATCCGTGATCAGGGCACTACTGTTGTTATTACTACTCATTATATGGATGAGGCTGAGGTATTGTGCGATAGGGTGGCATTTGTTGATGGTGGTTATATCATAGGCATCGATACTCCTGATCATTTTATTGATCAATTAGTAGCGTCGGGTTTTGAACGCAAAAAACAAGTAAAACTGGCTAATCTGGAGGATGTGTTTATAAACCTCACTGGCAAAGAATGGCGGGAGGGATAGCCAGTATGCAGTTGGCAGTTTTGAGTTTGCAGATAAAAATGGCTTAATGACGCCACAAGCCAATGATTTAATGACAATTCCAAATGATCTAATGACGCCGTCGGCGAATGACCTAATGACTAAATTGAAATGAACCCAAAACCATACAGCAACACAAAAGCAACACTGGCGATAGCTAAGGCCAGTTTCCGGTCGATACTACGCAGTCCTTCAGCGGTGGTATTTACATTGGCTTTCCCTTTGATATTTATTATTGTTTTTGCAAACATTGGCGGCGGCGGTGTTACAGTTGACATAGGAGTGGCCAAAACCTGCGATACGCTTAGTCCGGTTTATCAGGCATTGGAAAATGTGAAAGTGGTTCACCTGGTAAAGGATCAGTCGACAGAGGAAATGAATATGAACCTGTCAAAAGGAAGTATTGATGCTATTATCAATATACAAAAAAATAGCACCAGGCCACCATTTACGGTTAATGTAGAGTATACTAAGGCATCTGCTGAAAAGGGAAATATCCTACGGTCGGTACTCAGCAATATTTATTACAATATCAATAATAATGCGCAGATCAATACCCCGCCGGTGGCCGAGATCAGGGAAACCACGATACAAGGGCGCGAGTATAAATACATTGATTTTATATTGCCCGGGCAGTTGGGTTTCTCATTGTTAAGTAGCGGTGTTTTTGGTACGGCATTCGTATTCCTCAGTCTGCGTTTAACGCTGGTAATCAAAAGATTTTTTGCTACTCCGGTTAAGCGTTACAGCATCGTGTTGGGTGAAGCATTGGCCAGGATGACGTTCTCGCTATTGGGCTCCCTGTTCATTATTTTGGTTGGTCATTACATGTTTGGTTTCACTCTGATACACGGTATAACCACGGTACTCAATATGCTGGTGCTCTCGGCCATCGGGCTCATTATTTTTATGGGTTTCGGTTTTACTATATCGGGTATCGCCAAAAATGAAAGTACGGTGCCTCCGTTATCCAACATTATTACCTTGCCACAATTCTTGCTGTCTGGTACGTTCTTCTCGATTACGGCTTTCCCTAAATGGCTGCAGGGCATCAGTAATGTGTTACCGTTAACTCACCTGAACAACGCTATGCGTAAGGTAGCCTTTGAAGGTGCCGGTTTAGGCGATGTAACCCATCAGTTGTTTATACTATTGATCTGGTTTGTAATTATATACGCCGTTGCAGTTAAAACCTTTAAATGGGAGTAAAAAAGAGGTAGTTAACATAGTGATAATCCTTCCTTAATGTAAAATCCCAAAACCGAAAAATAAAAGTCTATTTCTTGCTTTGTTTATCAATTTTCTGCTGTATTCTTTAAAAAATCGTATTTTTGAGCTGTATTTCAGATCATCATACTGGCAGCAGTAAACTATAAATAATGTAGCTTATGAATATCGTTCATAATAAGGATATTGGGACAAAACAAAAAGCGCTCGCCATTAACCTCGACCCCGCAATTTATGGTTCATTTGCCGAAATTGGTGCAGGGCAGGAGGTAGCTGCCAATTTTTTCAAAGCCGGAGCTTCGTCGGGAACAATTGCCAAAACCATGTCGGCTTATGACATGATCTTTTCTGATGCTATTTATGGGGTCCAGCAAACACGCCGTTATGTAAGTGAATCGCGGTTGATATCCATGCTTGATCATGAGTATGGTTTGTTGATTGAACGTTTGGCTGCATTGCGTGGCGATACCACAACTTTCTTTGCTTTTTCAGATACTTTTTCGGCCCTCAACTATCATAAAACAAACGAGGGGCATGGCTGGATGGGTGTTCGTTTTCAATTGGAGCCTAACGGCGAGTTTAATGATGTAGTGATTCACGTGAAGCTATTGGATAATGATAATATCCTGCAGCAACAGGCGGCTGGTATATTGGGTGTTAACCTGATATATGCTTGTTTCTATTATCACGAAATTGCCCCTGTATTTTTACTTTCATTGATAGATAACTTGTCAAGAGATCGTATCCAGATAGATATGATCAGTTTTGAAGGGCCAGATTTCCAGAAAGTAGATAACCGTTTAATGAGTCTGCACCTGGTTAAGTTTGGATTTTCTGACGCTGCTGTATTTGGTCCCGATGGTAAAAATCTGCAACCTACCGAGGCATTATATAAAAAGCATGCAGTAGTAATACGCGGTCGTTTCCGTCCGGTTATCAACGTACATATTGATATGTTAACCCAGGGTGTTAAGCAATTTCTGCAGGAACCCGATGTAGATAAGAACAATGTAATCGTTGTTACAGAGCTTACGCTGCAATCGTTAAAGGAAAGAGATGCCGATCTTAACGCCGAGATCGATGAAAAAGATTTTCTTGACCGGGTAGATATCCTTTGCTCGCTGGGCCAAACGGTTTTGATCTCTAACTTTCATGAATATTATAAGCTGGTAGCTTACTTATCTAAGATCACCAAGTTAAAAATGGGCGTGGTATTGGGTTATCCCAATCTGGAATACATCTTCTCGGAAGAACATTATCAGGACCTGCCAGGTGGTATTCTCGAATCATTTGCCACCTTGTTCAGCCGCAAAGTAAAACTATTTATCTATCCTACTTTACGCGATGGTGTGATTTGGAATTGCCTGAAATTTTCGCTGCCTTCACACCTGATCGACCTGTTCAGATATCTGATAGCCAATAATAAAATTGAGGATATCAGGCACTTTAATGAGAATAACCTGAACGTGGAGACTGATAATGTATTACAACTCATCAAGCAAGGAGCAACCGGATGGGAAGAATATGTACCAGCTGAAGTAGCAACAATGATCAAAGAACGGCACTTATTTGGTTACCCTGTAGCATCTGATGAAGCTAAACAAGACCAACCTGCTGCAAATGAGGACTCGGGGGCAGTGAAGGATATTGCTTAATGTTAATAAAATATTAATTATAATAAAAATTAACATTTGTATAACATTTAGGAAATATCTTTGCGGCATTAAACCTGCAGAAGATGTTGAAGACCCCTATTGTTATTGCCGTAATTTTTTTACTATTAACAGCCCGTTCTTTTCGTGCTCATGCCCAGGATTCCAAAGTAGGTACCTGGGGAATTGCCACGGTTGTACTTCCAGGAGATAGCAGTCATAAATGGGGTGGTTACTCCGAATTACAGGTGCGTACCAATGGGCCATTAAGTCAGTTTCAGTACTATGAGGCCAAGGCTGGTGTAAGCTACGACATCAATAAGGATTTTACAGCCTTGCTGGGCACAGGTACCTATCATACTTATGACTATGCCGATCTGGGCAGCGGCCCCAATACCAATGAGTTTAGGTTATGGGAACAAATGACGGTTAATCAGTTCTTATATCGACTTAAATTTGAACATCGCTATCGTATAGAGCAGCGTTGGGTTAACGGCGACTATCGTAATCGCTTCCGGTACAGGTTAAACATGTTTGTGCCCTTAAATAATACAAAAATTATAGCTAAAACCTGGTTCATTTCTGTTTTTGATGAAGTGTTCTTTAACAACAAAGCCCCCAATTTTGAACGTAACCGGATATCGGCAGCACTGGGTTATCAGTTTGATAGTTCATGGATAGCACAGGCTGGCTGGATCAATCAGCGTAATTACACCACTACCCAAAGCAGCGGCAAAAATAATATCCTGCTGATGGTGATGTATCGCATTAATCGTAAAGGAGCTGGGCAGCGCGAGCATGTACCAACAACAACTGATTAAAGAGAGCAAGGACTTAAGAAGTAAAGAACAAGGATTTTATTTGTATTGTCCTTATTCTTAAAGAAAGCTTAACTCTAATATCTTAACTCTTTTTTGTGATTTCTTGAATTTGCTGTTAACTTAGCCCGCGGTTTACAAATTACAAATATCTGACAATAAACTATGAGCTTAATAATTGACGTACACGCCCGCCAGATCTTAGATTCGCGCGGTAATCCCACTGTGGAGGTAGAAGTTTTAACCGAGAACGGCGCTTTAGGTCGTGCTGCTGTACCATCAGGTGCATCAACCGGTGCGCACGAAGCTGTTGAACTTCGCGACAACGATAAATCAAAATACATGGGTAAAGGCGTTTTAAAAGCCGTTGCCAACGTAAATGACATCATTGCACCTGAATTGAAAGGTATTGATGTTTTTGAACAAAATGCTATCGACGCGATCATGATCGAGATTGATGGTACTGAGAACAAAGGAAAATTGGGCGCTAACGCCATTTTAGGTGTTTCTTTAGCAGTTGCTAAAGCTGCAGCTCAGGAAAGTCGTCAGCCTTTATACCGTTATATTGGTGGCGTAAACGCTAATACTTTACCTATCCCAATGATGAATATCATCAACGGTGGTTCTCACTCTGATGCGCCTATCGCGTTTCAGGAATTTATGATCATGCCAGTTGGCGCTCCATCTTTTTCTGAAGCATTGCGTTGGGGCACTGAAGTGTTCCATAACCTGAAAAAGATTTTACATGACCGTGGTCTTTCTACCGCTGTAGGTGACGAAGGTGGTTTCGCACCAACCTTTGATAGCACCGAAGATGCTGTTGAAACTGTTTTAAAAGCTATTGAAAAGGCAGGTTACAAAGCTGGCGAAGATATTTTCCTGGCATTTGACTGTGCTGCTTCTGAGTTTTACAAAGATGGCAAATACGATTATACCAAGTTTGAAGG
>JACXTT010003140.1_pt1 | contig 25750 bp, 32 predicted proteins | sample 9270951 | NCBI WGS metagenome assembly JACXTT01 (sample SAMN15532306, study PRJNA645909) | rock metagenome | isolation source: weathered quartz diorite | place: Puerto Rico | collected 2017-06-21
ACTGTAGGGGTCCGATTCATCGGACCCACCCAAGGGCTTGATTAATCAAGCCCCTACCTCTGCGGTGACCGCATCGAGGAGTACGATATTCCCCAACAGGTTTCCTGCAGATGCACTAGAAACACCAGAGGCTTGAGCGTGGGATTCATGCAACAATGATATCAATACTTGCCTAATCATGCAAATATTTGTATAAGGCCCAACATGAATTAGGCAACATAGCTCTCTACGAATAGATGGGGCTCTCTAGTAGTAGAAAGATCTTTTCAATATAGAAACCTACCCTCCTATATACATAGAGCCTTCACTAAGAGAAGAGTTCTCGTTGCACAATTTTTCAGAGACGATTAGGACTTATTAGAGCGATGGGGGACTGATCCCGATGTGCCCACCCAGCCGGTCTGCGACACGTCGAACATGACCCCGTCTGGTCCGCTGTACCGGACCTCGGCATTGCCGTGCCCGCCGCCTCCCATGCTAAGACCAAGGGCTTGATTGATATCCTCTCGCCGGGTCGCGCCCGCGGTCGCGAGCTTCCGCGCAATCTCCTCAAGGCTCTCAACCTCGAACCCGATATGATGGATCCCGCTCCAGTCCTTCCCCCGCTCGGCGCCTGCGACCTGATCGTTCTTGAAATGAAGAATCGCCAGGTTAATAGTGCCATCCGTGAGAAACGAACCTGACACGATAGGAATGTCTATTTTCGCAATCTCAGTCATGCCGAACACGTCGACATAGAACTTGGCTGTTTCCTTTTCGTTTTGGGTCGCGATGGCAATATGTCTGAGCTTCGCCATGGGAACTCCCTCCTTTTTTATAGGGACATGTTCGACAGACAAAGCACAGCTATCTTCCAGTGAGGGGCGACTGAGCTTTGCCTGGAGGATCAGTCGCTTTTCAGCTTTTGAGCACGCCTGAGGCTTTTGCCGTATGTATGGCAATGGCGTCCATGAGCGCTGGGGAGAGGCAATCGTAAGGCTCCAATCCCAACTCTTTCAGTCTTGCTCTCACCGCGCCCATATTGGCGGGGTCGGCCCCAGATTCGATGATAGAGGAGACAAAAGCCGCGAATTCCGGCGGGGCCCATCCGGCTTCATTGGAGAGTTCCGTGTGAATAAAGTCGAAGCCGAAGAACGGATGTTTTTCGTTGTCGATGCGCCCATACATATGCACTCCGCACCCTTTGCATGCATAGCGCTTAATGACGGCGCTCGGATCAACAACACCAAGCTTGTCCTCATTCGCAGAGACACGCAGGTTGTTCCGCGGCACGACAGCAACTTGCGAGAATAAGGCGCCGGCCGGCTTCCAACATTTGGTGCACCCGCACGCATGGTTATAGGCGCACTGTCCAGTAATCGTTACCGCCACCTTCTTATCTGGACAATGACAAGCAAGCGTGCCGCTCGCAAAGTTTGCGGCCGCCGGTTTCGCACCCCGATCGATCGCCGGATGTATAGCAATTGCGTTCGCCATTATGTGTCCCTCCTTATTCTGTAACCTTATCTCTGTATCGTCTTCTAAGGGCGTCGTTACGGCCACGTCTTCGCCACGGTCGCCGAAAACCTGAAAATCATAAAGTACACCAGAGCCGCACCGAGAGCGATGACAATAAGGCACCACGGAACGAAAGCAATTGTGGGATAATGCCCGGAACCGGCTAACATCCCGAAAAGCATAGGCACGGAAAGAAAGGTATTCGTGCGGGAAGCATACAGGGCCCGTTTGGCGGTGGCTGGCTGCTCGGGCGGCGTTTGTCCTTCTTTCGTCCAGGTGATGAGCTTTTGTTGACCTGGCCAAATGATAAACCAGACGTTGAACCACATAATCGAGCCGAACAATGCGCCAAGCGAAATCCACAGCCCGGCATCTGACCCAAACAAACCAGCATCTCCACCGAACCCGCTTCCTAAGACGAAATACTTCCACAAAATCATCGCCCAGCCGGAAAGGAACGTCAGCATCGCCCCCCAACGAAACCACCACAGCGCGCGCGGCATTAACTGGGGCACTACCTCCCGTCTGGTCGCCGGTTGGAGCGCGGCGGTGACATGGGCATTAATCAGGTTGAAAAAATATAGTATGCCGATCCACGTAATGCCCGCCACAAAATGAATCCAACGCAATAAAGCCTGAAATAGATCATTGCTGTCCACAGTGCGCCTCCTCCTCTAGAAAGTCATCGTTTTGTCCAAATATAGGAGATTGCTCTACGCTCGGATAGGTAGAGTTTCCGTTCAGCGCCGCGCAGATTGTTACGGGTTGTCGAGTTGTCTGCTTGTCTGCTCTGTCAATCATGAACTCTCCTGATAACGCTCCCTGCTCCCGTTCAGAGTTCTGCCGCTAATGAGCGCCGCGTCTCCGGAAACAACTCGACTTGGGCTTGATAATTAGGGTGATGAATCATCAGGCGCACGAACTGCCGTTCATCTTGAAATGCGGCGCGCGCCTCGAGAGATAAGAAAAACCGGACGTACTGCACAGCACTAAGATTATCTTCTTTGCTGCGTCCGGCTTCGAACACGGCGGGGATCATGAACCTATCTCCGATCTGAAGAGATACCGCCTTGTCGATGCCAATCAAACGAACTAACTCGGGGCGGATACGGTCATGCTCGGTAATTTCGATCAACATGGTAGCAGACAGCTCGCCTTCTGCCGGGATGAGATCATTATACACGTCAACTTCAAAGCGGACTTTGTCTAAATCGGTAATCCGCTCCGCACGCAGCATTTCTTGAATTTGAAAGAGCACCGTCTCATAATTTTCAAAGACAAAGGTGACACGATCACCAACCGACACCCGGCGCTGTTTTTTCAAAGCAATAATGCGGCGACGAAAGTTATCACGAATACGTTCGTATCGCTCCGACCCCATAATTTCATCTAACGTCACTTTCTTCATAAAGACAACGACTTCGACAGTAGGCGAGCCGTAGTAAGGATGTGGAGCCCACTCTCTTCCGTTCGTGGCGTACAATCAATGACGCCAGAAAAATGACTTAACTGTTCAACCCATTCAAACCCTGATTGAAACGGCCAGCGTGGGATTTTTCAGCGCGAGCAAGCGTCTCAAACCATTCAGCTATTTCTTCGAACCCTTCTTCGCGTGCAGTCTTGGCAAACCCAGGATACATCTCCGTGTACTCGTAGGTTTCGCCCGCGACTGCAGCTTTTAGATTCTTTGCCGTATCACCGATGGGCTCGCTAGTGGCGGGGTCTCCGACTTCTTTAATAAAATCCAAGTGCCCGAAGGCATGCCCAGTTTCTGCTTCAGACGTATCACGGAACAGACCACCAATGTCAGGATAGCCTTCAATATCAGCTCGACGCGCGAAATAAAGATAACGACGGTTTGCTTGGGATTCAGCAGCGAACGCATGTTTCAGGTTCTCATGCGTCTGTGAACCCTTCAGCGGTTTCGCCATAACACGCCTCCTCATTCACATGAATTGTTCCTATTGAGTAAAACTCCCTTGTCATGCCGTCAATCCCTAGGTAATGCCCGTGTTCCTGTCCTGCCGAGCCTTCTTCTCGCCCGCATTGCCAGTTCGTTGTCCCTCATGATAAAGACCACGTCCAGTTAAGGAGATATCCATGACGAGCCATACTCCGCCAGGCTGGACAGAGCCGGAAACTGTCGCTGTTCGTCCAGAGGCAGTTCTGGATCATGAGGTCGTCAGTCAATTTTTACGAGAGAAACTCCCTCACACCGACGGACCTTTAGAAATCGTGCAGTTTGCGGGTGGGCACGCCAACTTGACGTATTTGCTCCGTTTTGGAGAACAGGAATATGTTCTTCGTCGACCACCAGGCGGCCCAATTGCCGCCGGCGCCTATGACATGGCGCGAGAATACACCGTCTTGTCAGCGTTGTGGCAGGTCTTTCCACCAGCCAGCCGGCCGTATCTGTTCTGCGAAGATGCAAGCATCCTCGGTGCGCCGTTTTTTGTTATGGAACGGCGACGGGGATTAGTCATCCACAAAGAGATGCCGCCCGCATATCTCAATCGCCCGGACCTTTACCGCCAATTGAGCGAGGCGCTCATTGATACCCTGGTGGCCCTGCATGCCATCGACTACAAAGCCGTGGGACTGGAGTCGCTCGGCAAACCAGACGGCTTCGTCGCCCGACAAGTTAATAACTGGTTGAAACGTTGGGATCGCGCACGCATTTTTCCAATCCCCCTATTGGATGAAACCGGACGCTGGCTGCTCACGCACTTACCACACTCACCAACCCCCACATTGCTACATAACGACTATAAACTCGATAACGCAATGGTCGATCCTGCCGACATTACCCGCATCATTGGCCTGTTTGACTGGGATCAGTGCACGCTAGGCGATCCGCTGGTTGACCTTGGGTTGCTCATGAACTACTGGACAGAAGCAACAGACACGCCAGGTCGACATCTGTTCTCCCAAGCTCCAACCGCGCTTCCCGGGTTTTACACCCGAGCGGAACTCGTGCAGCGCTATGCGGTCCAAAGTGGACGAGATCTCAGCGCCATCCCGTTTTATGAGACGTTTGCGTTGTGGAAAACGGCTATTGTCGTGATGCAACTTTTCGTTTTATACAAAAATGGCCAATTGCAAGACCAGCGCCTGGCCGATTTCGATCAGAAAGCCATGGCGCTGGCGGAAGCTGCCCATGAGGTTAGGCAACACTGGTCCCATTAACACTCAAGGAGAGGAGAACATATTATGGCAGAGGATGCCGTGCTCCAGGAACTCGAACGCTTAAAAGCAGAGAATGCAGCGCTGAAAGCGCGGTCAGCAAAAGGTTTGTCGTTTAAAGTGAGCGAAAAAGGCGCCGTGTCCGTCTATGGTTTGGGGCGCTTTCCGGTGACGCTTTATAAAGAACAGTGGTGGAAACTACTCGAGATGGCAGACGATTTACAAGCGTTCATCCGAGAGAATGACGCGCAGCTCAAGGCCAAAGAAGAAAAGGCCTAAAGCGCCCTCTATTGTCCCTCATTAGTCATTGAGGAAGTGTCCATGCACGGATAAGTGGTTTACACCATGCCGGTCTATCAACTTCCTGAGGACCTAATCTTCCCCGACCCGAGGCGCGCCAATCCCGATGGGTTGCTAGCGGTGGGCGGGGACCTCAGCCCAGAACGACTTCTGCTCGCCTATCGCCTTGGCATTTTTCCCTGGTACGAAGAGGGGTATCCGATTCTCTGGTGGAGCCCGCCGCGTCGCTGCGTAGTAGATCCGACCGGGTTCCATATTTCTCGCAGTCTGGGACGACTCCTCCGGCAAGGACGCTTCACCGTCACCTTTGACACTGCCTTTCCGCAGGTCATTCGCGCCTGCGCGGAAACACGGCTTGCCATAGGGAAAGGCACCTGGATCACCGAAGAGATGATCGACGCGTATTGTGCGTTGCATGAAGCAGGGTTTGCTCACTCCGTAGAAGCATGGGCTGCGAACGAACTGGCGGGGGGGATTTACGGCGTTAGTCTGGGCGCAGCATTTTTTGGCGAGTCGATGTTCAAGCGTGCGACGAATGCGTCCAAAGTCGTGTTCGCGAGCCTTGCTCAACAACTTGCAGAGTGGAACTTTACGATGATCGACTGTCAAATCACGAATCCGCATCTTCAGAGTCTTGGCAGTTATGAAATCACCCGCGCTGAATTTCTCCGACGACTGGCGCAGGCTCTGACTTTTCCGACCCGGATAGGAAAATGGAGAAGAGCGGAGGATCAAGCGGGCAGTATATTCACCGTAAAACACCATTGAATCTACAAAGGGGGACACCTATGCCGCTCAATTCATCAACTGTTGGGGCTTCGGGGGAGCCTATTGTCCATGACATCGACGAGCGATGGCTCATGTCATACGCGGCGGGGCTTGGGGATACGCTGCCCTGTTATCTCGATACGCTTCGGCCAGGAAATATCCAGGCGCATCCATTATTCCCGGTCTGTTTTGAGTGGCCTGCAGTCGTAGGAATGCGCGGGAGTGCAAGCGCCTCAGGCTTGACGTACGAGGAAGCCATCCGTTCGGTCCATGCAACCCATGACTTGATCATTCATCGTGGAGCACGCCCCGGTGATACCCTGACTACGCGCGCGACTATTGTCGGGGTTGAACGCCGTAAACCTGGAGCCTTCCAAGTGATGCGGCTTGACACTACTGACGCCTTTGGCGCGCCCGTCTGTACCACGTGGCAGGGCGGACTCTTTCGCGACGTCGCGGTTGTGGGTGAAGATCGTTTTGCTGTTGATGCGCCACCCTCGCCCCGTGCGGTTGAGATCAGCGCCATCCGCTCCGAAATGAAAGTCCCGATTTCCGCACTCGCCGCACATGTATATACCGAATGCGCGCGCATCTGGAACCCTGTTCATACTGACATTGCGGTGGCGACGCGGGCGGGTTTGCCCGGGTTGATTCTCCACGGGACGGGAACATTGGCGTTGGCGATCTCTCGTATTCTTGAGTTGGAAGCTGACAAGAAACCTGAAAAAGTGCGACGGATTGCGGGCCGTTTCAGCGCAATGGTGATGATGCCGTCGGAAATTACCGTGCGGATACTCACACGTGAGGCAACTTCGGATGGGGACCTCGTGCGGTTTGAGGTGCGCAATGAGGATGGCAAATTGGCGGTGCAAAACGGGTTGATTGAGTTGCGCGCGTAAGTTTTCATTCATCGTTCATCATTCTGCCTTCATCGTTTAGAGATAAGGAGGAAATCATGGTCAGAGGCATCTACCACATCAATGTGAACGTGACGAACTTTGAACGATCGTTAGCCTTTTATGAATTATTGGGATTCAAAATCGTGCGAGATCTCGGCGAGGCAGGCAACAAATACATCGAGCGTGCTCTGCGCATGCCGCACCCTGCGGTTGGGCGGGCTGCATTGCTCCAGTGCGGGGATGATAAGCGGAGCACGCGCCTCGATCTGATCGAGTGGAAAAGCCCGCAAGCGGAAGGGAAACCGTATCCGCATCTGTGGCATGTTGGTATGGCTCGCGTCGCGCTCGTCACGGACCATTTACAAGAACTGTGTGACAAGGTTAAGTCGGCAAATCTGCCAGGGGTGGAGTTTTTCTCCGAACCGCAAGTGATCCCAAGGGGGGACGGAAAAGGCAGTGATTCGTTTATTTGTTTTACTGATCCAGACGGGACAGTGGTTGAGCTGATTCAGTTCGGCTAATTTCTACTCAGAACCCTAGTCATTATGAGTGTCGCCGTTCCTCCAGATCCTCAGGTTGACGTTTACTCTGCAGAGTCTGAGAACGAACCAGCCCCGCAACCGCGATGGGTGCGTTTCACGCCTTGGCTTGGCAGGGCGCCGACACTGACGCGCCGGCAGTGGCAAGTTCTCGGGCTCGTTGCTTCCGCCTCCTTTTTTGAACTGTACGATACCTACCTCTTTTCTTTATCTTTAAAGCAGATCCAAGGAGGGCTCGCGATCTCCGAAGCAGAACTTGGCTTCCTCGGTTCTCTGGTTCGTTTTGGCGCGCTTCCTGCGTTTCTCATTGCTCTCTTTGCCGATCGTTTCGGTCGCCGACAAGTGTTGCTTTTCACGGTCTTCGCGTACACGCTCTTTACTGGGGCAACAGCATTTGTTGGTGATGCGCATACTTTCGTCGCTTGCCAGTTCTTTGCTCGAACGTTCGCGGTTGCAGAGTCTCTCTTAGGCGTCGTGGTGATTACTGAAGAGTTTGATCCTGCTGTCCGAGGCTGGGGGATTGGCGCGCTCGCAGCTATCCAATCCTGTGGCGCGGGACTTGCCGCCTTATTGTTTAGTTTCGTCGGCGGGATCGAGAATGGGTGGCGGGGTTTGTATCTCGTCGGCCTTGGACCCTTGTTACTGCTTGCCTATTTGCGTCGCGCCCTACCGGAAACCAAGCGCTTTGAGGAACATCGCCGTACTCAAATGGAAGCAGAACAAACCAGACGTGTCTTGCTCCCATTGATCAACTTGTTTCGTCTGTATCCAAAACGATTTGTGATAGTGAATACTGTCGTATTTCTACTCGCCGTCGCAAATGCAGCTTCCGGGTTCTTGGGAGCGAAGTATTTGCAAGAGGCCCACGGTTGGAGCCCGAGAGCCGTGGGCCTGGTCACATTTTTCGCTGGTGGTTTTGCTGTTGTCGGAAACACCTTCGCTGGTTGGTTGAGTGATCACATTGGGCGGAAGCGCGTCACGCTGGGCTTCCTCCTGGGTGGAGGGATCTTTACGCTCGCTTATTACAACGCGCCTGGACTTTTGGTGCTCCCAGCATGGATGCTGATGCTGTTCTCATTGTTGGGGGGCAATGTCACCATGGCCGTTTACTGCTCTGAACTATTCCCAACTTCGTCCCGTTCCACAGCAGCAGGCGCGCGCGTGTTTATGGCGACCATAGGCGAGAGTATAGGGCTCGCTCTTGAGTCTGTACTCTACTCGATTTTTCAATCGCACTGGATGGCGATCTCAGCGCTTATCACGTTGACGCTTTTCCCTGTTCTCATTGTGGCGACCATGTTTCCCGAAACGAGCGGACGTACGCTCGAAGAGATCGCGCCAGACTAGTACTCCACCAATGTCTTTGGCCTTCGGTCTGTACGTAGGGGCCGACCTGTGTGTCGGCCCTTCAGGAGGGCGCACCCATAGGTGCGCCCCTACAGCGGAGAGAAGAGATATATCCAACTGAAAACTGCTCTATATGCGGAACACACCAGGATTTGGAGTTTGGTGTGCCACGGTTAGCTTGCTAACCGTGTGGCCACTTACACTGTCGGACAAGCCGACAGTGGCACACAAACAGGGAGTGTCCTCTTCGAATCCATATCTTGGTGTGCCTTCCATATAGGTTCTCATTCATCGTTCATCATTTTGCATTCATCGTTGAGCAATAAGGTGGACTGTCTCACTATTCTACCGCACCCCAACCCGGCGACACACGTCGAGCAACAAATCTGGACGGTCCGACCCGATCGCGTCAACATCGAGGTCGATAAGCCGTTGTATGTCTTCTTCTTTGTTCGCGTTCCATGCGCGAATCAGCAGTCCTTGACCATGCGTTTCGGAGACAAGCTTGTCGTCGATGAATTCGTGCCAGATGTGCAGAGCGCGCACGCCGAGTTGTTGTGAGCGCGGCACGACATCGACAGGCAGACGACCCCACAGCGCCCCCGTCGATAATCGAGCATTGAGCTGACGAACTTCTATCAGTTGCTGATGTAGAAAAGAAGTTATGATCACACTCTCCGCTCTGCCAACAGCTTCCACCGCTCGCACTACCGCAGTCGCTGTAGCTGGCCCTTTCAGTTCAATTTGCGGCGTAATTTTCCCATCGGTCAGAGCGAGCGCTTCTTCCAGAGTTGGCACAAGCTCGCCTTGACCAGCGTCGAGTTGGCGAATCTCGGCCAACGTTAGATCGCTGATCTTGCCTTGCCCTTTGGTCGTTCGGTCAACTGTCTCGTCATGCATGAGGATAAGATGACCGTCACGAGTGAGTTGGACGTCGATCTCAACTTGGTCAGCGCCAAGCTCGATTGCACGACGAATCGCGCGAAGCGTATTCTCGGGTTCGAGGAACCCTGCTCCTCGATGCGAGGTGACAATCATTGTCCTAATCGCCGCCACTGCACGAGCGTGACATCTTGATGGTCTTCCCATGCGACTTCAACATCGTCGCCAATTTTTACGTCTTGTTGGGGATCGCCGAGCAGATTACCAACCATGCGGACGTTTCCAGCATCGGGCAGCTCCACCAGAACCACGATGTAGGGTCCTTTATCTCTCAGCGCTTTATGCACCGGATGCCAGACCCGTTCAAACGCGTAGACTTTGCCGCGGCCCGAACACGGCGCCCAGCCCACGTCGCTGGAGCGGCATTTATGACAGATCCACTCGGGACCGAACTGAAAGCCGCCGCACGCATGGCAGCGTTGCACTAACAGTTTGTGGGCGCGTGTCCCTTCCCAGAAAGGCGCGTCGAGCCCGTCCGGCATCGGGGCAGGCAAGGGCATACCTTCAGGGAGATAAGAGTCGGTAGTGATGTTGTTTTCAGCCATCGTATGCTTCTTTCAGTTTAGAGCGGATTTCAATTAGATTTATCTCAAATATCACCCTCACCCGCTCTCGCTCCGCTCGTGCTGCCCTCTCCCTAGCAGGGAGAGGGATAGGGTGAGGGTTGAAATGAAGTTAATTTCTCAACAACAAATTACTCACGGGCGACACCATTGGTCCGGCTGCGACGAGACACACCCTCGCGTCTTTGACCTGACAGGTAGAGTCGCCGCGCAGTTGCCGCACCCCTTCGAGCACGAGTTCGAGCCCGTGCATGTAGGCTTCCGCAAGATTGCCGCCACTCGTGTTAATGGGCAGTTTGCCGTTTGGCCATTCAAGATTACTGTTGGTGCAGAACTGCTCGGCTTCATCGGCGTCGCAGAAGCCGTGTTCAACAATACTCATGAGCACACCACCAGTGAAGTTTTCATAGATCTGGGCTACATCTACATCTTTGGGCGAGATTTCAGCCATATCAAACAAGCGGGGCGCGAGCGTTTTGAAATTTGATGTCGCGTAGTCGGGATCATTATGAGCAGGAACCCATTGTCGATAGCCGGTCCCTTGCGCCGCCGCCATCAAGTAAATCGGTTTGTGAGCCAGGTCGCGCGCGCGGTCGGCTCTCGTTAATACAACAGCAGCAGCGCCGTCGTTCTCTTGGCAGCAGTCGAACAGGTGGAACGGCTCGACAATCCAGCGTGAGTTATAGTACGCCTCACGCGTGAGTGGACGCCCGTACATAACTGCACGAGGATTATGTTGGGCGTGTTTATACGCGGCGAGGGAAATAGCACACAGCGCTTCTTGGCCAATGTGATGTTCATACATGAAGCGTTGCGTGCGCATGGCGAACATCTGGGCTGGAGACATGAGCCCATAAGGCGCGGTGTACGCAGCCGCCCCTCTAACGCGCGCCCTGGCATGGCCCTGGCCAAAGCGGCCAAATTGCCCTTGAGCAAGAGCGCGAAACGCAACGACGTGCTTGGCGTAACCAGCTACGACAGCCGCAGCAGCATTGCCCACAGCGCCAGCCATGCCGCCGCCGCCGCCGCCCCAGTGCATATTGGAGAACTGAATCTGCGGAATCCCCAGCGCTCCCGCTAAACGAGTTGGATCGTTCCTATCATCGCTATATGACGCGAACCCGTCTATATCTTCAACTCGCAAACCAGCGTCAGCCACCGCTTTCTGAATTGCTTCAAGAGCGAGCTGAAATTCGCTCACTGGCGCTTGCCCGGCTTTGTAGTATTGTGTTTCGCCAATGCCGACAATAGCGACTTTGTCTTTGATGGAGTAGTCTGTCATTCTTAATCTTCCTTCTTCCCTTCCCCTCGCCCTTTTAGGGAGCAAAATAGGGTTAGGATTGTGAAACTCTGGTTAGCCTTCCGCCGCCGCAACCGGATTCTCCAAGGCTCCGAGCCCTTCGATCTCAATACGCACGACATCGCCGTGTTTCATAAAGATCTGCGGTTTACGAGCAAACCCCACACCCGCGGGCGTTCCGGTGGACACGACATCGCCAGGCTCCAGCGTGAACACTTGCGACATATAGGCGATCAAATCAAAGGTATTAAAGATCAGATGTTTGGTGTTCGAGCTTTGCATGACGACGCCGTTGAGTCGGGTAGTGAGGTTGAGATTATGCGGATCAGGAATCTCATCTTTCAGCACCAGGTAGGGTCCCATAGGGGCAAAGGTGTCGAACGTCTTTCCGACCATCCACTGCCCTGTGCGCATCTGGTAATCACGGCAACTCACGTCGTGCACGATGGTATAGCCAGCCACGTAATTGATGGCTTCATCCTTGGGAATGTCTTTCCCGCGTTTACCTATCACAAAAGCAAACTCGCCTTCAAAATCAATTTGGGTAGACACCTTAGGGATACGAATGGCTTCGCCTGAGGCAATCACACAGTTAGGGTACTTGGAGAAGAGGGTCGGCTCCTCGGGAATTTTCATGCCGGCTTCTTCCGCATGGTCACGGTAATTGAGGCCCACAAGGATCAGTTTTGTTGGTCGCGGCACTGGAGCCTTCAAGGTCACGGCTTTCAGTCCATAGACGATCCCTTGACCAACAAACGCGCCTTGTTCTGCACCGGTTACATAGGCGACAGTTTTCCGCGCCTCATCCAGGGCTTCTTCTCCGACCGAGAGAAAACCCACCATGTCCGACGGCAAAACAGCGGCGGCAATTTCGCGGGCGCGAGTACGGCCCGCGCGCTCCAGCATCAGCTGATACGCAGCGTTGAGATCGATGACTTGGTCCCCAGCCGCCGCTCCGAGGCGAGCTTCTCCCAGACGCAGAAATGTAACCAAACGCATAATTCCCCCTTCTGAGGTCGAGAGTCTCTGTCGAAATCGTCTAGCTTTCCATACCAACCCTGTCGTTCCTTGCCAAGGGGAAGGGTTGGCGGTTGCTAGCGTCTCCGCCTCTTGTAGGTCTTTGGTGTCGAAGCCTTCGAGGAACCACACTCTGGGGATTGGGGTTAGGGAGTGGGGATTAAGGAATTATTCGAAGTCGTCAGTGTCTCGCAGATCTTCCCGAATTTTTATCCGTCCCCTGCTGTTCATATCCAATACCTGAACGGTCACCCGCCCGACAGGGGTAGTGCCGACGATGAGGGCTCCTTGAAAAGCAAAATGCTCGGACCAAGTCTGCTCACGCGGATTGAACAGAGCTACCATAGCGCCACTTTCAGGGTCGATTCCTGCTAGATTGGTTCCCTTTTTCAGATTGCACCCTTGGCAAGCCAACGCAAGATTCGCGAGAGAATCATCACCCCCGTGCTGTTTGGGACGGATATGATCAATATGGTGCGGAATATAAACGTAGGCTTCCGCTAGACGACAATACTCACACCGCTGATGAGCGCGTTCTCGGACCAGACGTCGTACATTTGCGTCCATTAAGCTGAACGAGCGACTGTGGATTGCAGAAATTTTCTGGCTCTGACTTTGAGCATGGTCATCACCTGATTGACCTGAACATAGCTTTCGTATTCCGCATGTTCCTCAGGGGTAAGTGTCCCTTCGTTACACTTATCAGCAAGTGCTTCGACCCGGGCAATCACCGCCGGACCGGCTTGCATGTCCACAAGTTTTTGTGCGACCTCAGGGGTTAAGCATTCCCCAAATGGTTCTAGTAAACCATCAAGAAGAGTCGCTTCGTATGGAGCTGCATCAATCGCCACGTCTCAAAGTTCCTTTCTTTTTTCTGTATAAGATAACTTATCGAAGGTCCGTTAGTCAGGATACCATCTTGAGTCATTTGCTCATTTGCTTGCGTGCGCCAGCAGGAGTTCTCCTTTCAGTCAATACAGCTCGGCTTCGTACCAACGTTCTTTGGTCTTGTTTACTGTGGTCAGTGCCTCGCTCAGCAAGTCCAATCCTTCTTTCGTTCTCCCCACCTTGGCATATGCTTCGGATAAAAGCGCAAGAAAGTGTGGTCCCAATATCCCTGCACCCATGCCTCGGTACTCAATTAGACCTTGCTGTATATGAGAAATTCCTTCCTCTTGAGAAATGTGCGAGCGGGGCTTCCACGGCGGCGTGAACTCCGGGCGGAATGTCAACACCAGCAACAGCTTGGCGGTTGCAATTTGTTCGATCAACAACGTCAAGAACTCCAACGAGGAGGGGTCCGCCCAGTGCAGATCTTCCCACACCGACACCGTTGCTTGCCGCTCCGCCTGGGCTAGCAATAATTGCACGAGCGCCTGCAGCGTTCGCTCTTTCTGCTTCTGCGGCGTGAGCGTCAAGGCGGGATACTGGGACGGCGTCGGCAATGAGAGTAGAGCAGTGAACAGCGGCAAAGACGCTTGCGTTTTGTACAAAGCCAAGGCGCGTTCGAGCTTGGCCACTTTCTCTGTATCCGAGTCCTGCCGGGTGAACAGGAGCATTCGCTGCAACACATCGATTAGGAGATATAAAGCGCTCTGCTGGTGATAGGGTGAACAGCGGACTTCAAACAGCAATGACCCTTCCGCTGTGACATGCTCCCTTAAGGTGTATGCAAGTCGCGATTTGCCAATACCAGCCTCGCCGCTCAACAACACTACTTGCCCGCGTCCTTCTCTGATCTGCTCCCAACGATCAAGCAGCAATCCTACTTCTTGCTCGCGACCCACCAGGGGCGTCAGCGTACTGCGTACTGCGAGCGGCGAAGCGCTTTGCTGTTCGCTTTGCACGCGGTAAATCGCAATCGGCGCGTCGATCCCTTTGACTATGTGCGAGCCGAACGGCTGACATTCAAAAGCGCTCTCGACTAAGCGTTGGGTGGCTGCACTGATAGTGACGGTATTGGGGTCCGCCAGTCCTTGCACCCGCGCAGCAATGTTCGGTGTCTCCCCGAGCGCCAGTTGTTCCATGCGTCCACCAGCGCCGATATCGCCCACCACGACGAGGCCGGTGTGGACGCCGATGCGGACCTGTAGGGGCGCAGCATGCTGCGCCCCTACAGTGCGGTTGCGTAGCACCTCAACAATCTCCAACCCTGCTCGCACCGCCCGGCGCGCATCATCTTCATAAGCTGTGGGATAGCCGAAGTAGACCAGTAATCCATCTCCCAGATACTGTGCAATATAGCCGTCGTGTCGTTGAATCACCTCGGCGCAGGTTCGCTGATATGCACGGATGATGTCGCGTAATTCCTCAGGATCAAGCCGTGCTGATAACGCAGTTGAACCGACCAAGTCACAAAACATCACGGTCAACTGCCGCCGCTCTGCAGCAGTCAGTCTAGGGTCTAGAGTCTGACCGGTCACAATTTGCCTTTGCTCTTCCGACCCTAGACGCTGGACTCTAGACGCTAGACCGTCGTTGCCCGTCCAAACCAATACCTTGCCATCCTCATCAATGGCCAAGCGTTTGGCGTCGATAATTTCGGCTTTCAGATCTTCTAGAAATTCGTCATCAAGATCAAACTCACGCTTCAGCGCCCGGTACGACACTCGGCCGTCACGTTGGAGCCAGTCAATTGTTTGCGCCGCTACCTCGGAAAATTTCATGCGCCGTTCTCACGTAGTAGCTATCCGAAAAATCTTCTCCAAAGATATTCGAGGGCAAAAATCCCCCCACCAGTCACTGCGTGTCTGTCGGCCCCCTTTCGTAAAGGGGGCGGCGGAGGCGCAGCCGAGCGGGGGATTTGTACAACACTGCTGAGCAGCGGGAGTCCGGGTTATTCAGATAGGCTCTTAGCCTTTTGCTTTCGCATCTATTTCGTCAAACAATTCTTTGGCGATGCGCAAGCCGTTTACGCCAGTGGGCCAACCGCCGTAATGCGCGAGGTGGATCATGATCTCATTGATCTTCTCACGGCTGATGCCGACGTTAAGTGCGCCGCGCAGATGCACTTTGAGTTCCCGCTCCCGGGCAAGCACGGTGAGCGCCGCTACGGTGATCAGCGACCGCTCCCTGGTTTCTAAGCCGGGGCGACCCCAGACATCACCGAACAAATTCTCCACGGTGATTTTGAGGAAATCTTCCTGCATTGTTCCGGGGCGAGGTTCCGCACCAAAGAGTTCCTTCATCTTGGCTGCGCCTTTTTGCCAACGTTCTGATTCCGCCATCGTTACGCCTCCTTATTATGGATGTACTTGATCCCTTGCGAGGTCAGGGACGGTTGTCTAGTATCAGACCGACTAGTAATCAGTCAAAGCATAGCTGCAATTATGGCTCACGAAATCACTGTCCATGAACTGAAAGCAAAACGCGACGCCGGCGAGCCGCTTGTGCTCCTCGACGTGCGCGAACCAGACGAAGTCGCTTTCGTCAGTCTCCCTGGCGCCGTTCATATCCCCATGGGTGAAATCCCAGGACGGTTACACGAACTAGATCCAGACAAAGCAATCGTGGTCTATTGTCATCACGGTGTGCGCAGCATGCGCGTCGTCAATTTTCTGCTGCAACGAGACTTCGAGAACGTAGTGAATCTCGAAGGCGGCGTCGACGCCTGGGCGCTGGAAATTGAACCGGAGATGCCACGGTACTAAGACAGTTGTCAGTAGTTGGCATGCAATAGTCAGGAGAAGAAAAAACCTGGAAGGCAATAGCTCTCATGAGTAGCGCCCAGCACCGAACACCTAACACCCCAGTACTAGGCCCTCTCCATGGCATTCGCGTCATCGAGTGTGGCGTCGCGGTTGGTGCGGCGTATGCTGCAAAACTCATGGCGGACCTCGGTGCTGAAGTCATAAAGATCGAGGCGCCTGAGGGCGACGACGCTCGCCGACGTGGTCCTTATCCTGGGAATACCCCGCACCCAGAAAAGAGCGGAACCTTCTTGTATCTTAACACCAACAAACTGGGAGTGACGCTCACTCTGCAGACGCCAAAGGGACAAGAGTTGCTGCAACGTTTCGTCACAGATGTGGATTTGCTGATTCATGATGTCCCGCCGCCGCGCATGGGAGCCCTTGGTCTCCATTACGATACTCTGCACCAACTCAATTCTCGTCTGGTCATAACCTCAATCTCGCCGTTCGGTCAGACTGGCCCTCACCGTGATTTACACATGCGTGACCTGAATATGTGGGCAGCGAGCGGCATTGTTTATCTGAGCGGCGCGTCTGGTCGCCCAGATTTACCCCCGCTCAAAGCGTTTGGCCCGCAAGCTGGCTATCAGGCTGGAGTGAACGCCGCCGTTGGCTCACTGGGAGCACTTTTTCGTCGTTTCACCAGCGGCAAGGGTCAACATATCGATGTCTCCGTACAAGAATGTTTAGTCGCCATCATGGAGAACAATTACGTGTCCTGGCCCTATCAGCAGAGTATCGCTTCGCGACTGGCATTCCGGCTCATTCCGCAGGACGTGCTTCCTTGTCGTGACGGTTATATCTACTTTCTCGCAATCGAAGACCATCAATGGAAAGGCGCGCTCGAACTGATGGGCAACCCAGAATGGGCGGAAGCAGACATCTTTCAGGACTTTCCTTCTCGCTCGGCGAATTGGGACGCGCTTCGGCCGCTGCTGGAAGATTGGATGCAAGACAAGTCTGTACAAGAGGTCTATCACGCTGCGCAGGCAAAACGTGTACCGTTTGCGCCGGTTTCGACTATGGGAGATTTGCTGAACTCAGAGCATCTCAAGGCGCGGGGTTTTTTTGCGACCATCGGCCATCCAGTAGTTGGCGACCTTATCTACCCAGGAGCGCCCTATCGCTTCTCTACGAGCCCATGGGCGCTTCGCAAACCTGCGCCGACCCTCGGTCAACACAATGAAGAAATGTATTGCGGACGGTTAGGATTGTCTCGACAAGAATTCGATACACTGCTAGCAAGCGGCGTAATCTGAGTGAATTAAGAGCTGCTCTTGCCCTTGCCGCCGCTGCTGCCATTGTTCCCACCGCTGCTGCCGTTGTTCCCGCCACTGCTACTGCTACTACTGCCGCTGCTACTACTGCTACTGCTACTGCTTGTTCCTACCTGTGAAACTATAGTATTTACATTGTTGAAAATATTCGCCGCTGCGTGCTTGAGATTCGCCGTTCCAACGGCAATCCATGTACCCAGGAAAGATGGCAAAGGATAGATTTTGACGGGGACAACAGCGCCCTAATGAGGGGACTTTTGTTCTAGATGAAGGCGAGAAAAACCGGCAAGAAAGGCGCTCACTGATAAGAAAACGTCGTCTAAAAATCTAGAAGAAGGGTTACGTGAAAATGTATGCTCAGTGGACGCTTCTTCGTCAGAATCTTGATGATGACAACTTCACATCTGCTCGGGCCCACGCCTTTTTGAAGCGCTTTTCTGTAGCGGCGGTTTCTTCTGTTTTCTTTTGCATCCTGAAGCTCTGGGTTAAACCATACAAGGCCCAGCCATTTTCAGGATTACGCCTGAGATCTTCTCGATAGACCGTTTCAGCTTCAGCCGCCCGTCCAACGGTTAATAGGATTGCACCAAGAGAATGCCGCACTGGGTAATACCACGGCGGGGGTTCGGTATAGGGAAGCCCATCCTGAAGTCGCACCGCTTCTTCCAGTGCAGGAATAGCTTGGTCGATCTGGCCTTTTTTCGCGGCCACTTCACCTGCCAACGAGTGAGCCGCAATTTCTAAAAGTGTTCGCGCCGGACTGTTGTCCCCAACAGTTTTGTCGGGCGGCGTAGCGGCGGCAATAGCCGCAACGGCTTCTTGTTCTTTGGTCGCTTCGTCGAACTGCCCTTTCGCTGAGAATGCGAGACCGCGTACATAACACCACATTCCGGTGGTGTACTGGAGGTCCGCAGGCGGCGTCGGTTGTTCGAGAATCTCTTCCCATTTGCCAAAGCGCGCCAACGTGAATAACAAGGTTGGTGCGGCGAATTCCAATGGCGTCATCTGACGCACCATGTCGGTTGACAATTTAGAGACAAGGTCTCGCGCAGCGCGGAGCGATGTCGCACTGCGCCCTTCCATTGCGGCAGCCGCCCACAGAAAGTGGATATTATGTGGATAATACATCATGCTATAGACGCCTTGCACGTTGTATTTAGCGATGTAGTCCGCATCGACGGCGGCGGCTTTCGCGTTACTATCCACGGCATTTTGATACTGTCCCACCCGCATATAAATATGCGAAGGCATGTGAACAAGATGTCCAGCGCCAGGGACGAGCTTGGCAAGACGATCGGCATACGGGAGCGCCTGACCAGGTTGCGTAGACGCTTTGACAGCATGGATGTAGTAGTGAATCGCCCCCGGGTGAGTGGGGTTGCGTTTCAGAACCGACTCTAAAGTTGAGACAATTTCCTGTGTTCCCGGCTGTGGTTGCCCGTCGAGGGTCCAAAGGTCCCACGGACGTAAGTCCATCAGAGATTCAGCAAAGAGCGTGGCGGCGTCGAGGTCCTCTGGGTACCGCTGTACAACTTCGCGCATAGCGTCTGCGTAGGCGCGGTCAAGAGCTTTGCGATCCGCATTGGGGTCCGACACATGCCGCTTGGCGACAGCCTGAATGTACGCCTGTTCGTTTTCACTGACCTGCGAGGCTAGGGCTAATGCGCGTTGAATGGCTTCATACGCGGCGCGATCTCGTTCAGCGTCAACTGCAAGATTGTAGTTCGGTCCCAACGTGATGGCGATTCCCCAATAGGCCATCGCACAGTTGGGATCGAGCCGTACGGCTTCATGGAATGCGCGCCCCGCTTCCTCATGATTAAAGGCGTAGACCAGGCGGAGCCCTTGATCGAAGTATTTCTGCGCTTTGACGGATTTTGTGGTTATCTTGTGATGATAATTGCCAAGATTGGTGAACAACGGCGGCGGGTTCGCCGAAGACGCGGGTGAATGGCTTGGTTCAGCAAGAGCGGGAGCAACGGCGAGAAAGACAAAAGCGGTCCCAACCACATATCGAGAGAACATCCTGAACCTCCTCCTTGTTTGAGACGCGTTTCTTTAGAGCGTGCGAACCGTCGTCCATGCTAGGTGATTTGCCGTAGCGCCGTCGCCACATGCAAACGGGCTGCGCCCCGAGCAGGAACTGAGCTCGAAAGGAAACCGACAAGCAGTGCTAGGAATAATCCTTGAATCATCACCGACACCGGCATGATAAACATGCCCAGCGGACCAAGGAATGGTGACCACGAACTCTTGCCGGCATTGAGGATCAGGTAAGCAGGCCCCGCGCCAAGCGCCCCGCCTACGATGGCGATGAGTAGTCCCTCGCTTAAAAGCAGCAAGAAGATCATGCGTCGGCGAAAGCCGATTGTTTTCAACACCGCCACCTCGCCGATGCGTTCACGCACGCTCATGGCCGCGGTGTTTGCAGCGATTAACACAATCGCCGCCACCACTAAAAAGCCGACGATCATGACAACATTGATAATGCCGTCGAAAGAGCTAAGAAAATTGGCAAAGAACGAGCGCTCAGTTTCCGAGGCAGTTTCCGCTTCTGAGTTGCGAAACAAGTCGTCGATCGCCGCCATGACGGTGTTGAGATTTTCCGGACGATCGACTCGCACCCACAGCATGCCAACTTTACCGAAACCGCCGTACGCTTGCATCGCTTCTTCGAGATATTGCCGGGGAAACCAAAAGACGATGGAATTTCCATTATTGGGGATGGCCCCGACAATCTTGAAGGTGAGATTCACCGGAAACACGCCGCCGCGCAGAGCGACCTCATCGCCGACGCGCCAATTAAATTTCTTCATCGTCCGTGCGCCAACCAAAGCGCCGTTGCGTGTGTGTTTGAACGCCTCCAAGACCGCCGGGTCCCAGTTATAATCCGGCCACACATCGCCAACCGTTTCGGGATCAATAGCAAAGTTGGGGAATGCGTCTTTTGGTTCAGAATAGATGCCGCCGTACCAGGACCAATGGTTAACACCGACAACATGGGGAAGCGTGCGCACCCGTTGGACATACGCAAGCGGCATCATGTAGGTGAGTCCCGCCCGGTGGTGCACAGAAAGACGTAGCGCATTAGCAGATCGATTCAAAATGGCGTCCCGTACGGACGGTAAAGTCAGGACTGCACACACGAGAAAAATGGAGAAGCTGACCGCAAGCGTCGTCAGGAACGTACGCAGACGGTTACGCCCCAGGTTTCGCCACATGAGCGTCCAGATTGTCATCGCCGCTCACTTAAAAGCGTGGAACGTGAGAATCGTGAAGGTCTCACGGACATGCGGGATCTTTTGGATCTGTTCTGTCACAAGATGAGATAAGTCGTCAAAATTCTCGACATAGAGCTTGACCAGCAAGTCATACGCGCCAGAGATGGAATACGCTTCCGAAAAGCTCTCAAGTTCGGTCACGCGATCCGCCACCTCGGCCAGAGCGCCAGGCTCCACTTTGAGCATGAGAAAGACAGCGCGCATAGGTTCCCTTCCCCGGGGGAAGAATCCCCCGGTTACTACACATCAGTCCTTCTAGGACACGAAAGATTAGCTTCTCTCATCTTTGCCTTAACGCATATCGCCCATCAGATCGAAGTGCACCTTGCGGTTCTTAAAGAGCCAACGACCTTCTTGCTTCACCAACTGGTCTTCGTACCGTCCGGCGAGACCATTGACTAACGCGCCTTCGCCTTTGGAACGCACGAGCACGATATAGCTCTTCGCCGTCGCCTCGTTGCCGTTCACTTTGATGACTTCGTTCATCACGCAATGCTTCACCATCGGCGAGCCATTGGTGAGACGGATATTTTTGAGAAACGCCCGAAGCGCGTCTTTCCCCTTTTGTACTCCCGCCTGACCAGCATCGAACACGCCATCGTCGGTGAACAGGTCGACCCATTTGTCGAACTCACCGCCATCGAAGTGAAAACAATACTCCGCAATGGCTTCGTGGATAGCGTCTTTTTCTTCCAGCACCGTTGTCATAGATTTCCCTCCTTCATCGTGTCAGTGAATTCCTTTTTCTCCTACCATTTCTTGAAGACGAAGAACACCGCTCCAGCCATAAGGGCAAAGCCGACCAGATAATTCCACTTTAACTCCTCATGCAGATAGAGAACGGAAAAGACACAAAAAACTGAGAGGGTGATTATTTCTTGGATCGTTTTCAATTGAGCAGCGGAGAATTCTCCATAACCAAAACGGTTCGCCGGCACCTGAAAACAATACTCCAGAAACGCAATGAGCCAACTGACCACGATCGCTTTCCAGAGCGCCGAGTCTTTATATTTTAGATGTCCATACCATGCGAAAGTCATAAATACATTCGAAATTGTTAACAGTACAATCGTTTGCACCTGCCGCTCTCCCTCTCCCCGGTTTGACGCTTACGCACTTCTGCGTCAAGATATTACGATGATGAACGCCAAGCTGGAAGCAGTGCTTAATCAGTTGCTTGAGTCGGAACGCGCCGGACATAGGCTCCTTGAAGCGCTGACCCACGAAACCACAGATCCTGAAATCAAGTCGCTGTTCGCGAACTTCACTGATGTTGAGGTCAGTGATGTCAGTGTGTTGGAAGGGCTGATTCGTCTGCATGGCGGCGCGCCCTCAATGAAGACCGGAGATTTCGCCGAAAAAGTTTTGCACCTCGATAATCTCCATGACCAAATCAACTTGCTTTCTCGGGGTCAGGCTTGGGTGGCGCGGAAAGTAGAACAAGCGCTTGTGCTCAATCCGCCGCCGGATATCGCAGCCTTCCTGAAAGAGATGGCCAATCGCCACCGTCACAACATGGAATGGGCGCGGGCTGAAGCGATCAAAGCCTTTGACAAATAAACCTGCTCAACGCCTCGCCCTGCTGTTTTTCCTGCTGACCGTCGCTGAGTTAGGGTTGCTCGCTTCATTGGCTCCGCTTGACGCTGCAGTCGCCCAATGGATTGAAGCGCATCGATCTTGTGAACTCGACTACGCCGCCTTTCTCATCAAAGACCGCCCATTGGAGCTGCTGTTTCTCCTCGGCGGATTGACGCTCGCCGCGCTCAGTCTCCGCAGTCGCTGGAAAGAAGCGCGCCATCTGCTGTTGACGGTGCTTATTGGTAGTTTCTTTTGTGAATTACTAAAGACCGCGCTGGAGCGAGCACGACCAAGCGTGTTGCCGCAGTTAATTGTGGGGAACAGTTTCCCGAGCGGTCATGTGACCACCGCTTTGTTTATCGCCGGCGCTCTCGGATTTTTGCTCTGGCGCAGCCGTCAGTCCCACACCCTCAAAGTAGGCGGAACGGTCATTCTTGGGCTCCTTGCTGCAGCGACGACGTGGCAACGGCTCTACCTCGGACACCATTGGTGCACCGACATCATCGGCAGCGTTCTGCTCGTGGGCGCATGGTTGTGTTTCGCCCTGTCGCGTCCACAGCTGTTTTCTCTTGCTCGGCGATCCGTCATGATGTCGGGGTGCCTCCTCGCGAGTTATGCGTGTTTTTATTTCTTCCCTGCTCTGCGGTTCCCGCTGCTTTCCGCCCACACTGGCGTTGGAGAGCCGGTGGTCGCGTTGTCCTTCGGGGAGGACGGTTCGCGTCAGCTCGCTCGTGGGTCCTGGGGAGACCACACCCGGGAGCCGGCAGGCCCGGTCACGTGGCTGAACCAAGAGGAGGCGAGTGTAGAAGTGCTGCTGCCGCAGCCTCAGAACTATCTTCTCAAAATCGCCATACGACCGATGGTGCAGTCGAAAGCATTTGCGTGCTTCCCACTTGAGATTGCTGTGAATCACCGGCACACAAACAGGTTGTTACTCTATCGCGGCTGGCGGGAATACGCCGTGCATCTTGACGCCAAGTGGCTCGTGCCCGGCCAGAATCTCATTACGTTTCACGCCGACCCGAGACTCGCGGACCAAGCGTCGGAGCAGCGTACGGTCGCCTTTCATTACTTACGCTTGTTTGCGGAACAGGCGGATAGTCCTTAAACATTGGCCGCCAACGCTTCTGGGCTAGCAGACAGATAGCATTCGCGATAGATACAAACCCATCTCACTTCGGAGGTGATAATGATGGAACGACTCCTGGTTTACCACAATCCTGTCTGCGGGCAGTCGCGTGGAGCACTCGACATTTTGCGTGAGCGCGGCATCGAGTTCGACGTTATCGAATACCTGAAAAATCCCCTCGATCGCGCAACTTTTGAGCATGTTCTTTCGTTGCTGCCTCATCCTCCCGCCGACCTGGTGCGAAAGGATAAGAACTTTGAAGCGCTGGGGCTGGACGCTAATCAATATGTGACCAAAGAAGCGGTGATCGACTTATTGTTGCAGCACCCAGTGTTAATGCAGCGGCCGATCATCATTCGTGGGCAAAAGGCGGTGCTCGCGCGGCCGTCTGAAAAAGTATTAGAGCTGTTGGAGTAGCAACAAACGAAGGAATCAGCGACCTCAAGCCATAGCGAAAACGCAGACGAGGAAGACTCGTTTATTAAGGCAATGCTGCGCCAATCAATGTATGCGCCGAGGCTGAGCTGATTGAGACAGAGACAAATTCTCCAGGTTGAGCCCCATTGCCGGGGAACACAACGGTCTTGAACTGTCCGTTTTTCCCTGAGAGCCAATCGGCTTGACGTTTTGCTGGACCTTCGACGAGCACGTCAACGATCTGTCCTACGTAGCACTGGTTCATCTCGCCGGAAATGCGCTCTTGCAATGCGATGATCTCTTGCAAGCGACGACCCTTCTCATTTTCTGACAGCGAGTCGCCCCATTTGTAGGCTTTCGTCCCTTCACGCGCTGAATACTTGAACATAAAGGCAAAATCGTACCGGATCTCTGTCATGAACTTATACGTCGCACGGAAGTCTGCCTCTTCCTCTCCAGGAAAGCCGACGATGATGTCAGTAGAAAGTGCGAGATGAGGAATCGCCTTGCGTAAACGCGCGACCAGCTCGGTGTATTGCTCCACCGTGTAGCCGCGCTCCATCCGTTCTAAGACGCGATTCGAGGCGGATTGCAACGGCAAGTGAAGATAGGGCGCCACCTTGCTGCACGTCGCCATCGCCTCAATCGCGCGCTCGGTCATATCCGACGGATGAGGCGAGGTGAAACGGATACGCTCGATGCCTTCGATCTCATTGGTTTTTCTAAGGAGATCGGCGAAATCATACGTTCCTTCGCGGTACGCATTCACTGTTTGCCCAAGGTAGACAATCTCTTTGTAGCCCTGTTTCGCCAACTGTCGTGCTTCGGTTAACAAGGCCTCGAGCGGAACGCTGCGCTCACGTCCGCGTACATACGGAACGATGCAGAAGGTGCAAAATTTGTCGCAGCCGCGCGTGATCGTCACCCAAGCGCGAATCCCTTCCCCTCGCACCGGAGAAATATCGGCATAGGTCTCTTCCCGGTCGAGACGGACAGCCACAAGGGGCTCGCCTTGTCCATTTTGCTCATAGTGCTCGTTCTGCAACAAAAGATTGGGTAAATTGCGATACGCATCAGGACCGAGAACGAGGTCCAAAAACGGCGCTTTATCGAGGAGCTGCTCTCGATGATGCTGGGCCATGCAGCCAGTGAGACCGAGGACAACTGCGGGCTTCCTCGTTTTGAAGCGGACGAATTCAGACAGTCGTTTCAGCACGCGCTCTTCGGCATGCTCTCGAATGGCGCAGGTATTCAGTAAGATCACATCCGCTTGGTCCGCTTGCCGTGTCGCCTCATAGCCGTGAGGCTTTAGCAGACCAATCAGGAGCTCAGTATCCGCCAGATTCATCTGGCAACCGTACGTTTCAATATAGACCTTGCGTGTGTTCATGGCCGCTTTACGAGGGCTTTGTTGTAACCTCTCCCAGAAGCCAAGGCAATGGCTGCATTGCGATCTTGTATCTGGAGATGGTAGGTTGCCAGAAACCAAAGGAAAGGAGGCTGCATCAGAGTGAATCAGAAACCACGGCCCAGCTTTGAACAACTTGAAGCATCATTGCTTTACTGTCCCAAGTGCCGGAAGGCGATGCCAGTGCGAAAGAAACTCTTCCTCATTCTTCCCGAAGGCAATAAGTTTGAATACCTCTGCACCAGCTGTTCCTCACTCTGCGGCGAGAAGATTGAACGTGACGAGCAAAAGCCGCGCATTCTGATGTAGGTCGCTTTGTTATGGCCACTCCCGCTCGTATCGTTTCTCTTTTACCAAGTAGCACAGAAATCCTCTGTGCGATGGGACTGCGCGACCGTCTCGTTGGCGTCTCGCATGAGTGTGACTATCCGCCCGATGTGACCGGGTTGCCTGTACTCACCGAACCAAAGCTGGATCCTCACAAACCGAGCGCTGCGATTGACGCGCGTATCCGAGAACTGGTGCAAGAAGGGTTGAGCGTCTATCGCATCAAGACCGAGCTGTTGCAACAACTGCAGCCTGATTTGATTGTTACGCAAGATCAATGCGCCGT
>JACXTT010003141.1_pt1 | contig 25750 bp, 25 predicted proteins | sample 9270951 | NCBI WGS metagenome assembly JACXTT01 (sample SAMN15532306, study PRJNA645909) | rock metagenome | isolation source: weathered quartz diorite | place: Puerto Rico | collected 2017-06-21
TGGGAGGAGCGCAGCGGCGACAACACCAGCGTCTTCGACCTGGCGGCGCGCGCCCAGCGCAAGTTCGCGAGTTTCCGTGACTCCATGTCGTTCGCGTTCGCCCCGCCGGCCGTGCAGGAGCTGGGCAATGCCACCGGCTTCGACCTCTACCTGCAGGACCAGGCCGGTCTTGGCCACCAGGCCCTGATTAACGCGCGCGACAAGTTCCTGGCGCTGGCCTCGAAGGACCCGATGCTGCAGCGCGTTCGCCCCAACGGCCTCAATGACCAGCCGCAGTACCAGCTCGTGATCGACGATGAAAAAGCGCGCGCGCTTGGCATCTCGCTGGCCGACATCAACAGCACGGTGACGATTGCCTGGGGCTCCAGCTATGTGAACGACTTCATCGACCGTGGCCGGGTCAAGCGCGTCTACGTGCAAGGGCGTCCGGATTCGCGCATGAACCCCGATGACGTCGACAAGTGGTTCATGCGCAACGACAAGGGCGATATGGTGCCGTTCTCCGCGTTTGCCGAGGGCAAGTGGGGTTACGGGTCACCGAAGCTGCAGCGCTACAACGGCGTGCCGGCGGTGGAATTGCTGGGCGAGCCGGCGGCTGGCCGCAGCTCGGGCGAGGCCATGAAGGCGATCGAGGCAATCATGAAGCAGATGCCGCCGGGCGTGGGCTATGCCTGGACCGGCCTGTCCTATGAGGAACGGCTGTCGGGCTCGCAGGCGCCGGCGCTGTATGCGCTGTCGCTGCTGGTGGTGTTCCTGTGCCTGGCCGCGCTGTACGAAAGCTGGACGATCCCGTTCTCGGTCATGCTGGTGGTGCCGCTCGGCGTGATCGGCGCGCTGCTGGCCACCATGAGTCGGGGCTTGTCCAACGACGTGTTTTTCCAGGTCGGCCTGCTGACCACCATCGGCCTGTCGGCCAAGAACGCCATCCTGATCGTGGAATTCGCCAAGAGCCAGTACGAGCATGGCAAGAGCCTGGTCGACGCCGCCATCGAAGCCTGCCGCATGCGCTTGCGCCCGATCGTGATGACCTCGCTCGCGTTCATGCTTGGCGTATTCCCGCTGGCAGTCTCGACCGGGGCCGGCGCGGGCAGCCAGCACGCCATCGGTACCGGCGTGATCGGCGGCATGATCACCGCCACGGTGCTGGCGATCTTCTGGGTGCCGTTGTTCTTTGTCGCCGTCAATGCGCTGTTCGCACGCAAACGCAAGCCGACCCATCCCGACGCCCCCGAGGAAAAAGGCGCGCTGCAATGAAGAAGACCCTGACCTGCGCTGCCGCCGTGGCCCTGCTGGCCGGCTGCAGCCTGATACCCTCGTATGAACAGCCGGCCCTGCCGGTGTCGCAGGCCTATCCGCAAGGCGCCGCGTATCCGGGCCATGATGCGTCCGTGGATGCGAATCAGGTGCGCGCGACCGACCTCGGCTGGCGTGACTTCTTCGCCGATGCGCGGCTGCGCCGGCTGATCGAAATCGCGCTCGACAACAATCGCGACCTGCGCGTCGCCGCGCTGAACGTGGAAGCGTTCCGCGCGCAATACCGGATCGAGCGCGCCGACCTCTTCCCCGCCATCGGCGTCGCGGCGCAGGAAACGCGACAGCGTATTCCCGCCGACCTGTCCACCACCGGCCGGCGCATGATCGCGAGCCAGTACGGGATATCGCTGGGCACCACCGCATGGGAACTCGACCTGTTCGGCCGCATCCGCAGCCTCAGCGAAGCGGCGCTCGAACAGTACTTCGCCAGCGACGAGACCCGCCGCAGCGCGCAGATCGCGCTGGTGGCCAGTGTCGCCAATGCCGATCTGGCCTTGCGCGCCGACGAGGCGCTGCTCACGCTCACGCGCGACACGCTCGCAAACTACGAACGCAGCTACGGCCTGACGCGGCGCAGCTACGAGGAAGGCATTGCCTCCCGCCTGGACCTGCGGCAGTCCCAGACCGCCGTGGAAAACGCGCGTGCCAGCCTGGCGCGCTACACCCGGCTGGTGGCGCAGGATGGCAATGCGCTGGTGCTGCTGCTGGGCACGGGCCTGCCGGCGGACCTGCCGGCGCCGCCCGGACTGGAGCAGAAGCTCACAGCCGATGTCCCTCCCGGGCTGCCGTCCGACCTGCTCCAGAACCGGCCCGACGTGCTCGCCGCCGAACACCGCCTCAAGTCGGCCAATGCCAATATCGGCGCGGCGCGCGCCGCCTTCTTCCCACGCATCGCGCTGACGGCCTCGGCCGGCACCGCAAGCAATGAGCTGTCGGGCTTGTTCGCTGGCGGCTCGGGCACCTGGCTGTTCCAGCCGCAGATCAGCCTGCCGCTGTTCACCGCTGGCAGCCTCAAGGCCAGCCTTGACTTCGCCAGCATCCAGAAGGACATCAACGTCGCGCAATACGAACGCACGGTGCAAACGGCCTTCCGCGAGGTCGCCGACGGGCTGGCCGCGCGCGGCACATACACGAGCCAGCTCGAGGCCCAGGTGCGCTTTGTCGAAGCGGCGCAGGACGCCTACAACCTTGCCGACCGCCGCTACCGCACCGGCGTGGACAGCTACCTGGCGGTGCTGGACGCGCAGCGCTCGCTCTACAACGCGCAGCAATTGCTGATCGTCGCGCGGCAGGAGCAGTTGACCAGCGAGGTCAATCTGTACAAGGCCCTCGGCGGCGGCTGGCATGACCAGACCCGCAGCGGGACGGACGCGGCGGGCCTGGCGAGGCCGGGGCCATCGTCCTGAACGGCGCCCGCCGGCCGGTCCGCTCAACGTGGGCTGGCCATCGCTGCGCGGCTCTGGCAGGGCGTCCCTGGCTCCTACAATGACCAGAGGCGTTTCGCAACCGCCACGCCACGCCTGAACGAGGAGCCCCGCCATGTCCCTGCCCCATCTGTCTTCCGGTGAAGTCGCCAGCGTGCTGCCGCTGGGCAAGCAGCTCACGCAGACGCCAAGCGCCGCGCTGTTCAAGGAGCACCGGCTGGAAGTGATGCGCATGGTACTGCCGGCGGGCAAGCATGTCGGCACGCATTCGGTCGCCGGACCGTCGACCATCCAGTGCCTGACAGGCGAAGCGGAAATCGGCATCGACGGCACCCAGCGCCGGCTGCACCAGGGCGACCTGCTCTACCTGGGGGCGGCAGCTGTGCACGATGTCACGGCCATCACCAACACGTCCTTGCTCGTGACGGTTGTGCTTGTCGACCGCGGCGGTTCCTGAGCCGCTTTCTCGCATCGCAACAGTCTTCCTGCCGTCCGCAGCGGCGGCTCTCTTTCGCCGTTACCGAGCGAATTTGTGACCCGATCGGCACGTTCAGGCGCAATCCAGCCATGCTGGGCGCCTTCCTCGCCATGTCGGCGCAAAGCCGATTGTGCAGCGCACCGTTTGGCACATAGAATCGAATCCATCAACAAGCGTTGAGCCCGGCAGGAAGCCGAACCCGGGCCAAGGCGCGACCCGATTGTGCGCCGGTGCAGCCGCATCACCGAGCTGTCCGGCCGCGAGCGGTCATGGCAGGGCGCCGCGTCCCGCCATGCTCGCCACCCAAAGGGAGGAAGCCATGCGCCAGATCGAACTGAACGACGCCTGCGCCCACGCCGATGCCATGGCGCGTGCCGTGGCATGCGAGCTGGCGCGCACGCTGGCCAGCAAGGAAAATGCTTGCCTGGCCATCGCAGGCGACCGCCTGCCGTTGCCGCTGTTCACGGCGCTCCAGCAACGAGCGCTGCCGTGGGATCGCATCAGCGTGATACTCGTCGACGAGCGCATGGTGCCCCTTGGCCACACCGACAGCAATGCGCGCCTGGTGTGCGACGCGCTGCTGCGCGAGGCTGCATCGCGCGCCTCGTTCCAGCCACCCGTGCCGTCGTTCTGCACGGAGATCGACGAAATCGATACGTCGGCGGTGGTTTCCGAATTGAACCGCAATTACCGCCAGCCCGACGTCGTCGTCCTGGCCATGGGCGACGACGGGCATACCGCGTCGCTGTTCGCGGATGCCCCCGAACTCCCCGTGGGCCTGTCGCTGACCGAGCCGGCGGGGTACCTTGTGCTGAACCCGCGTGCGGCGCCGCACCGACGCGTCAGCCTGAACCTGAGCGCGCTGCTGGGTGCGCGCCGCGTCTTGCTGAGCTTCAGTGGCCCATGGAAGAAGCAGGTATTCGATGCCGCCACCATGGAGCCCACGCCGATGCTGCCGGTCAGCTACCTGCTCCACCAGGACAGTACGCCGGTGGATGTCTACTGGACGCAATAGCGGCCAACGGCGCCCTGCGAACTGTTTGGCGATGAGGAACTGGGCGCCCTCGCACGCTGAGGCAAGCGCTCGTATGCAACGCTGTTGCGTCGTAGGACAACGCCGGACAACAAGCGGCTTCGCCGCACGCTACAGTGGCATCGCCTTGTTCCGGTATTTTTTTGCGTGCGTGCGCCCCACATGCCTTTTTCTCGCCTTTCTGCCGGCAAACGGCGGGCAACATGCCTGCTGGCCTTTCTTTTCCTCGCGGCATCTCCTGACGGTTTTGCCGCCCCGCCGCTTTCCGGGCTGGCCAACCTGCTATGGGGGACCGTACGCGGCAAGCCAAGCGGCATGTCGGGCGTGACACGGCTGACCGCGCGCGATGCCGAGCGGCAACTCGGCATGGCATGCGCGGAACTGGCACGAGCCACGCCGCTCGCGCTAGACGAATCGACGCGCCTGGCCGGCTGTGCCGTGCGGCCCGGCAAGGTCGTTGAATTCCATCTCCAGGTGACGGGCGTTGATCCGCGGCGCGACGACACCAAAAGCTTCATGGCTTCGGCCAGGCCCATTCTTGAACGCGGCGTCTGCCGGAACCCGGATGTGCCTGTGCTCGGGAAGCTCGGGGTGACGCTGGATTATCGGTATATGGCCGGACAGGAATTGCTGGTGATGCTGCATGTTCCGCCTGGCCGGTGTTCGGATGGTACCGGGGCCTGAAGGCCGTTGGGCGTGACAGGACTGTCTTGAGGCTCGTGCCGTAGACGACGGAATGAAGGCGCCCCGGCCCTGAATCCGCGGCGCCGGTAGTTGGCCGGCTACACCGGCGAAACAGCAGCGATCGCCAAGCCCAACACTCCATCGATTGCCGCGCCGTCAATAGGTACTCGCCACCCGCCCCCTCTGCAGCACCCTCGCAACACCCACCCCCTCTTCCACTCCCTTTTGGATGGGTTCGAAAAACCCGCGCAACGCTCTAATTCATGACGACGAGCAAAGCAGCTTGTCGCTGGCGACGCCCATGGGCGGTGCCAGCCTCCGGGCCCTGAAGGAGACGGGTCCCGGCTGCAAAAAGGGACAATCCAAAAAGGAGAAGAGACAGCATGAAGAGATCGCTTTTCGCACTGGCAGCGCTTGGCCTGTTTGCCGGTGCGGCGCACGCGCAGACCAGCGTGACGCTTTACGGGGTGATCGACGGGTCGGTCGAATACGTCAATCGCGTGGCGGCCGCCGCCGCGACGCCCACGCAGGGTGGCAGCCGCTTCGGCATGCCGAGCGTGGGCGGCCTGTCGGCCTCGCGCTGGGGCTTGCGCGGCGTGGAGGAACTGGGCGCCGGCAACAAGGCCCTGTTCGTGCTGGAAAGCGGTTTCCAGTGGGATACCGGCGCTCTGCAGAGCGCCCCGCTGTTCAATCGCCAGTCATTCATCGGCCTGCAGAACAACGACTATGGCAAGGTGACGTTCGGGCGCCAGTACGCCTCATTCTTCGATGGCATGGCCAACTTCGCGCCGCTGCGCTTTGCCGCGACCTATGAGCCGGGCATCTGGTGGATGGGCCTGAACTACCGCCAGGACAATATGGTCAAGTACACCGGCCAGTTCGGCCCGCTGCAGGCGGTGGGCCACTTCTCGTTCGGTACCGGCGTGGCCGTGCAGAATGCCGCCATCGCGCTGGCCAACGGCGGAGCCGGCGAGGTGCCGGGCCACTTCAGCGACAACACCGCTTATGGCGGCTCGCTGATGTACCTGGACGGCAATGGCCTCGGCTTCTCGCTCGCCGCCGATATCTGGCGGCCGGCCGCCGTGACGGGCCAGCCGGGCAAGATGAGCAAGTACGGCGCCGCCGCGCTCTACAACACCGGGCCGTTCAAGTTCACGCTGGGCTACCGCTACAACAAGGGCGAGTTTTCCAACGGCAGCACGCTGCTGCGCGACGACTACTGGTGGGCCGGCGTGAACTACCAGGCCACTCCAGCATTGGGCCTGTCGCTGGCCTACTACTACGCTGACGTCAAGGGCGCGCGCACTGCGGCCACGTCGCCGGAGACCAACCCGGCCAATATGCAGCAGGTCAGCTTCATTGCCGACTACAGCTTCAGCAAGCGCACGGACGTCTACCTGTCGCTGGGCTACGCGCACAACGGCGGCCTGAGCTTTGACGGCCTGGCCACGGCCTACGTGTTCAAGTATCCGACCATGACCGGCCAGAAGAACATGGTCGGTGCGACGGTGGGCATCCGCCAGGTGTTCTGAGGGGCAAACCTCCTGACGCACAGGCGCTTATCACCCAGTGATAGGTTTGGCGACCGATGCCCGAGAGCATCAATGCGTGAGGTCTTGCTGGTAGACGAGGCGCTGGCCGTCGGCGTTTGCCGCCGCCACCGCTTCGATCGCCGCGCTTTCGGGCAGCGGTCCGGTCAGGCTAAGTTCGAGCTGGTCGCCAAGCATCGGGCGGGCGATCAGGAGCCGTTCGTCGTGGTGGCAGTACAGCGCGAAGCTGACGCCACGGTGCACCGCATGCTTTGCACCGGCGCAGAAACGGGCGACGCAGATCGGGCAATTCCAGTTCCAGGCGCCGGGAGCGGACTCGGGCGCATGGGCGTAGCACTGGATGAATTGTGATGGAGTCGCCATGAGCACCCCGCGCTCTCGGGTCTGAACCTCACCAGCGTAGGCCAACGGCGTCGGCAGCGCGGCGATTTTTCTGCATTATTTGACCTGACACCACGCGCGCCGGCTTGCCCGTCACATGCCGCGCACGCATCAGCCTGCCAAGTCACTGAAGCGCACGGCCGAGCCGGCAGGCCCGATCCAGAAAATCGCTGGCATGGCCGGTGCTGCCCGACGCAGCGTCCACGGGCTGGTCGACCACCATGAATCCGGACGGCCCGTCCTGGCGCGTCACGTAGGTGACGAACACGCCGCGGTCCGCGATGCGCGCCGGGTTCGCAAGGCTCTTGCGGACAGCGTCGAAGGCATTGAAGCGCATGGTGTTGTCGGATGACGGCAGCAACACGGCGCGCACAGGCTTGCCCTGGAAGCGAAACTCAGCCCAGCCCTCGCGGGCCTTGCCCGCGTTGTCTGCAATGAACGCGCGCGTGGCCTCACTGATGCAATCGAGGTGGATATGAAGCTGGTCCTGGCTGCGAGAGGCCCGGGAGTTCACCGCAAGCCCGACCAGGCTGTCGGGCACGCGCTTGCCGATAGCCTTGCCCACGATGTCGCGCACTTCCCAGCCGAACGCCCACTGGTTCTGGGTCTCGCCCTCCCATAGCGCCGGATCGTCTACGCCAGTCACCTTGTGGTCGGGGATCACGAGGTAGTGGCTTGGGCCGATGGCGTCCTTGTACAGCACCAGGCCGCGCTCACGGTCGACGACCGCGCAATCGGCATGGCGCGCCTGCTCCGCGATCAGGCAGCGTTCCTGCACGTGCTTCCACAGGCTGTCCCGCGTGATGCCGGGCAGCCACAGGTCTTCCTGTCGGCATTGCGCGGTCAGGGCCAGCGTAGACAGGGCAATCAGCGCGGCTCCGACCATGCCGCGGCGCAGCCACGGGTGTCGGGAGAGCGTCTTCGAATCGGGTGGGATGGAGCGCATGGCGGCAATGATGGCGTGGCAGTGGCTAGTCATCTGAATAGCACCACGCCGTGACGGCACCATGACCGGTGAAGCGATTGCGTCGAACTTGCGGACGCTACGGCCTCGCGGCCATCCTGATTCCACACCGTATGCGCGCGACTTTCCTGCGCGGACGACTAGTACCGGCCGTATCGCCCGCCATAGAAAGAGCCGCTGCGTGGATTGGAAATGATGTAGGCGCGGCTGCGCGCCCAGGTTTGGGCAGCAAGGAAGACCTCGGGTTCGCGCTGGCTCCAGTCGCTCACCATCAGCGGAGCCGCGTCGTCATCCGACGTCGGGTAAACAGCCGCCCTGTGCAGGGCTGCCCGTCCGGGTGTTCCCGGCACGGTGATCATACGAATCGTCACGCGCATCAGCGATTGCAGAGAAGCCCGATTGAAGAAGATTCTGGAAACTGATTATGACTGATGTGTGACGAAATTCTACCTCACGTTCGCGCTTTCGCCGCGCAGCAGCGAGGCGGCATTCGTCATCGTTCTGTCACGGGCTGTCGCCAGAATGCGCACGTCATTCAAGCAAGGGAGTCGAGATGATGCATGCGATCGAAGTCCGCGGCCTGACCAAGTCGTTCCGCGCAGACCGGAAGGCGCTGGACGATGTCACGCTGCACGTCGCACCCGGCGAAATGGTTGCCTTGCTGGGCGCCTCGGGTTCCGGCAAGTCAACGCTGTTGCGCCACATTGCCGGCTTTGTCACCAGCGATGCCCGCTGCGGGGAGATCCTCGTGAACGGTCGCACTGTCCAGCGCAATGGGCGCCTGGCGAGCAACGTGCGCAGCGTTCGCGCGGAGATCGGTTTCGTATTTCAGCAGTTCAACCTGGTCGGCCGCCTGCCGGTGATGACCAATGTGCTGGTCGGCATGCTCTCGCGTCTGCCGAAGTGGCGCAGCCTGTTGCGCCTGTTCAGGGCCGACGAGATCCAGGCAGGCCTCGACGCCCTTGCCCAGGTTGGTATAGACGACTATGCGTTCCAGCGCGCTTCGACGCTGTCGGGGGGGCAGCAGCAGCGTGCCGCCATCGCACGCACGCTGGTGCAGAACGCCCGCGTGATCCTGGCCGACGAGCCGATCGCGTCGCTGGATCCGGAATCGTCGCGCCGCGTGATGTCGCTGCTGGCGCAGATCAACCGCACGCGCCAGGTGGCCGTGGTGGTGTCGCTGCACCAGGTGGACGTGGCGATGCGCTACTGCCCGCGCGTGGTCGCGCTGCGCCACGGCAAGGTGGTCTACGACGGCCCTTCCGCCGCGCTGACGCCGGACATGCTGCGCGATCTCTACGGCACCGAGGCCGACGAACTGCTGCATGACACGCTGGCCGCGGAGGCGGACAGCGCGCCCGTACCCGCACTGGTATCGATGAATCTCGCGGCGGCCTGAAGGCTGCCGCAGCAGGTGTTCTTCTCCAAGACGTTCTCCAACACGATTTCCAACCGGAGTCATCCATGCTTCGCAGAACTTTTCTCGCCGTGGTTGCATCGGGCGTCGTCGCCATGCCCGCTTTCGCGCAGGACGCCAAGACGCTGAATATCGGCTTCATTTCGACGGAATCGTCGTCGAACCTGAAGTCGGCGTGGCAGCCGCTGATCGACGACCTCGGCAAGACGCTGGGCGTCACCGTCAAGCCGTTCTTCGCCTCGGACTATGCCGGCATCATCGAAGGCATGCGCTTCAACAAGGTCCAGATCGCGTGGTTCGGCAACAAGTCGGCCATGGAAGCCGTGGACCGCGCCAACGGCGAAGTGTTCGCCTCCGTGATCGACAAGGATGGCAACCCGGGCTACTGGTCCCTGCTGATCGTCAACAAGGACAGCGACATCAAGAGCGTGGAAGACGTCATCCAGCGCGGCAAGGCACTGAGCTACGGTGCCGGCGACCCGAATTCCACCTCGGGCACGGCGGTCCCGGGTTACTACCTGTGGGCCGCGCACAAGGTCGAGCCGAAGACCCTGTTCAAGGCCGTTCGCATCAGCAACCACGAAACCAATCTGCTCTCCGTGCTGAACAAGCAGGTTGACGTGGCCGTGAACAATACCGAGAACCTCGAGCGCTACCGCATCAACACGGGCAAGAACCCGTATGACCTGGTACGCGTGCTGTGGAAGTCTCCGCTGATCCCGGCAGACCCGATGGTCTACCGCAAGGACCTGCCGGCCGACCTGAAGAAGAAGATCCAGACCTTCTTCGTCAACTACGGCAAGGGCACCGACGCCGCGCGCGAGAAGCAGGTGCTGGCCACGCTGACCTACCAGGGCTTCCGCCCGTCGACCGACGCGCAGCTCGTGCCGATCCGCCAGATCGAACTGGCCAAGGAGAAGGCCCGCATCGAGACCGACACCACGCTCGCCGCCGCCGACAAGCAGAAGCAGCTTGCCGACGTGTCGCGCCGCCTGGCCGAGCTCGACAAGGCTGTCAGCACGCAGTAAGCCCCACGCGCGGCTGGTGGCACGGCGCCGCCAGCCGCCGCATCTGTTCTTCTCATTTAGCCACACCGGATTGCCCCCAATGACCACCACTGCCAAGCACGCCCTGCCGCCCTCCCCCAAGAGCCAGGCTCGGCCGCCGCGCACCCCGCTTTCCGTGATGCTGATCTGGGCAATCGTGCTGGCCATGCTTGTCCTGTCCTGGAACGGCGCCGACATGCGTCCGCTGGACCTGCTGCACGATTCCGGCAATATGGCGCAGTTCGCCGCCGACTTCTTTCCGCCCGACTTCCGCGACTGGCGCCACTATCTGGACGAAATGCTGGTCACGGTGCAGATCGCGGTCTGGGGCACGGCCATTGCCGTGGTCATGGCCGTGCCGCTCGGCCTGCTGTGCTCGGCCAATATCGTTCCGTCATGGGTCTACCAGCCCGCGCGCCGCGTCATGGATGCCTGCCGCGCCATCAACGAGATGGTCTTTGCCATGCTGTTCATCGTGGCCGTCGGCCTGGGTCCCTTTGCTGGCGTGCTGGCCCTCTGGATCCATACCACCGGCGTGCTGGCCAAGCTGTTTGCCGAGGCCGTCGAAGCGATCGATCCACGCCCTGTCGAAGGTGTGCGAGCCACCGGGGCTGGCCCGCTGGAAGAAATCGTCTACGGCGTGATTCCGCAGGTGCTGCCGCTGTGGCTGTCGTTCGCGCTGTACCGCTTTGAATCCAACGTGCGTTCCGCTTCGGTCGTAGGCATCGTCGGCGCGGGCGGCATCGGTACCGTGTTGTGGGAAATCATCCGCAGCTTCCAGTACGGCCAGACCTGTGCCGTGATGATCATCATCATCGTCTTCGTGACCGCCATTGACATGATCTCTGCGCAGATCCGCAAGGTGCTGGTCTGACCGGTGCGAACACTGATTACAGAATTTCCATGCTGACCCTGCCCCGCATTGAATCCCTGTTTGCCAGCCATGGCACCGCCTACTACGGCGGCGAAGACATCAGCCAGACTGCCCATGCGCTGCAATGCGCGCAACTGGCCGAACAGGCCGGCGAACCCGAGCCGCTGATCGTCGCCGCATTCCTGCACGATGTCGGCCATCTGATGCTGGCCGAAAGCAGCACCACCGACATGCGCCACCAGGAAGCCGCCGCGGGCGCGCTGGCGCAACTGTTCGGTCCGGACGTCACCGAGCCGATCCGTCTGCACGTGGCCGCCAAGCGCTACCTGTGCACGGTGGATGCCGGATACTTCGGCACGCTGTCGCCGGCTTCGGTCCATAGCCTGGCGCTGCAGGGCGGGCCCTACGATCCGGCCCAGGCGAGCGCGTTCGCTGCGGCGCCGCATGCCGATGCCGCCGTGCGCCTGCGCCGCTACGACGATCTCGCCAAGGTAGTCGACCTGGCCACGCCGCCGCTGGCGCACTACCTGGAAATGGCTGCACGCTGCGTGCGTCCCGTGGCATGAGCGAACCGGTACTGACGCTGCGCGAGGTGCAGGGCAGCGACGCGGAGCTGCTGCAGCTCGCTGCACTGCTCGCCACCATGGACGATGAACCCGTGCTGCCGCTGGCCACCATGCGCGAGCGCCACGCGGCGATGCAGCGCTTTCCGTTCTACCGCTGCTACCTGATGGTCGATGCCGGGGGCGAGGCACTGGGCACCTTCAGCCTGCTGCTGTTCCCGGTCATGGTCCACGACGGGGGCCCGGAGGCCGTGGTCGAAGGCGTGGTCGTCGCGCCGGGCGCGCGCGGCACGGGCATCGGCAAGGCCTTGATGCGCGAGGCCATGCGCCTTGCGCGCGAGGCTGGCGCGTGCAAGCTGGCCCTTTCCTCCAGTGCGCGGCGACTGCGCGCGCACGCGTTCTATCGCGGACTCGGGTTTACCGAGCACGGCATCAGCTTCAGCACGGCGCTGTAGGCACCGGGGCCGCCGCCCCAGGCGATCTCGAGAGGGGGCGTGGCGCCCGACTGATACCAGCGACGCGCTGGCACGCCGCGGTCCTGCAATCCTTGCACGGCGCGCTCGAGATAAGCGGTGTGGTCGCGGATCTCGCCAAGACTCGATCGGACTCCAACTCAATGGGGTGACGAGCTCTTACCGTACAGGCTTGGCTCTGGAACAAGGCGGGTGTGCGCTTCCTCATACCGATCTTGCTGCAGGTCGGCAGAATCGTTGGGCCTGATCTTGAACCAAATAGAGTACATGGCTGGCAGGAACACCAGCGTCAAAATGGTCCCGGCGAAGGTGCCGCCGATGAGCGTGTAAGCGAGTGCCCCCCAGAACACCGAATGGGTCAACGGGATGAAGGCCAGGATTGCCGCCAATGCAGTCAAGACGACCGGCCGAGCGCGCTGCACGGTTGCCTCCACAACAGCATTGAACGGATCCAATCCTTCGTCTTTGTTGTGTTGAATCTGCCCGATCAGAATCAGCGTGTTGCGCATCAGGATGCCCGACAGCGCAATCAAGCCAACAAGCGCGTTGATGCCGAAAGGCTGCCCGAACAGAATCAGGGTGGGCACCACACCAATCAGACCAAGCGGGCTGGTCAGGAACACCATGACCATCGCGGCGATCGAGCGCACTTGAAAGATGAGGATCAGCAAGGTGACCGCCAGCATGATCGGAAATAGCGGCAACATGGCTTTCGTTGCTTTGCCCGATTCTTCGATCGCGCCAGCTTGCTCGATACGGTAGCCCGTCGGCAGCTTGTCCATGATGGGCTGAAGCTGCCTGGTGATCGCCGCGGATACGTCCGGCGGCTGTAGGCCTTCAGCGATGTCGCCCCGCACCGTGATCGTCGGCATACGGTCGCGCCGGCGCATGATCGGCTCCTCCATGCGCACGTCGACCTTTCCCACCTGTGACAACGGGATGCGCTGCCCGTTGGCGCCAGCCAGTGTGAAGTCACCAATCCTGGCCGGGTCGAGCCGAACGTCGCCGGCCGAACGGGCGATGACCTGCACGGTCCGAATGTCCTCACGTACGGCGGTAACCGGCACGCCGCTCAGCAAAAACTGTAGCTGCTGCGCCACGGCGCTGGAGGTCAGTCCCACCGCCTGCAATCGGTCCTGTTGCAAGGTGAAGTGAAGCGTGGGCGTGCGCGTACCCCAGTCAGTGTTGACCGTGCGCATCATCGGACTGGCATCCATCACCCGTTGCACTTCTGCCGCAATACTGCCTAGCTTGTCCGGCTCCGGGCCCGTGATCCGATAAGCAACTGGGAACGGCGAATACGGACCGAATACCAGTTGTGTGACCCGTACGCGGGCCTCGGAGGCGAGACCGTCGGCGATCGCCTGGCGCAGTCGCTGCTTCAAGACGTCGCGCTCGTCCTGGCTGTCTGTGCGTACCACGATCTTGGCAAACGACGGATCAGGCAGTTCCGGCCCCATGGCCAGATAGAAGCGTGGCGCGCCCTGACCGACGTAGGCAGTCACGATCTTGGCTTCCTTTTGTTTGGCCAGCCAGGCTTCCACCTTCGTCGTCGCGGCGCTGGTTTGCGTGATCGATGTGCCATAGGGCATCTGCAACTCGACCAGCACTTCGGGGCGATCCGAGATCGGGAAGAACTGTTTCTTGACCACCGTCATACCAAGTATGGCGAAGGCGAACAGTCCCACCACCGAACCGGCGACCAGCCATTTGCGCGCCATGACGCGCCCCAGCAGTTGACGGAAGCGGTTGTAGCGTGGCGTGTCGTAAATCGCGTCGTGACCCCCTTCAACCTGTTTGAAGTCGGGTAGCAGCTTGACGCCCAGGTAAGGCGTGAAAATCACGGCAACGACCCAGGACGCGACCAGTGCAATGCCAACGATCCAGAACATGTTGCTGGTGTATTCGCCCGCGGTGGATCGGGCGAAGCCATTGGGCATGAAGCCAACGGCCGTGACCAGCGTGCCTGATAGCATGGGGGCAGCGGTGTGGCTCCAGGCATAGGCGGAGGCGGCCACGCGGCTGTAACCCTCTTCCATCTTCACCACCATCATTTCGATGGCAATGATGGCATCGTCCACCAGCAGGCCCAAGGCCAGAATCAAAGATCCCAGGGTAATGCGGTCGAAGTTCTTGCCTGTCGCAGCCATCACCACGAAGACTACCGCCAGTGTCAGCGGTACGGCCGCAGCGACCACCAGGCCCGCGCGCCACCCCATGCTCACGAAGCTCACCAGCATGACCACCAGCAGCGCGGCGAAGAACTTGAGCATGAACTCATCGACCGCAGCGCTGATATTGACCGCCTGGTCCGTCACCTTGGTCAAGCTCATTCCGAGCGGCATTTCAGCGTTGATGGCGCCGACCTCCTTGTCCAGCGCCTTGCCCAGGTCAAGCCCGTTCCAGCCTTCGCGCATGACGATGCCCAGCAGCAAGGCGGGTTGCCCCCCGCTGCGCACCATGAACGTGGCGGGGTCTTCGTAGCCGCGCTTGACCGTGGCAATGTCCGACAGCTTCAACGTGCGGCCCTGCGACACAACTGGCGTATCACGAATCTTCTGCAACTCGTCGAACGCACCGTCCAGGCGAATGAAGACCTGCGGCCCCTTCGTCTCTACCGAGCCCGCTGCCGTCAGGGCATTCTGGCTGTTGAGCGCTGCAAACACGTCTTGCGGACTCACGCCCAGCGTTGCCAGTCGATCATGTGAAAACTCGACATAGATGCGCTCCGACTGCTCGCCGATGATGTTCACCTTCTTTACGCCGGGCGCGTGCAGCAACCGCTGGCGCAGCGTCTCCGCATCGCGTACTAGCACACGTTGTGGCTCGCCCTGCGCCTTGAGTGCAAACAGCGCAAAGGTAACGTCCGAATATTCGTCATTGACCATCGGCCCGATCACGCCGGGCGGAAGGTTGGCCACCTCGTCGCTGACTTTCTTGCGCGCTTGATAGAACTCCTCCTGGACTTCCGACGGCGGCGTGCTGTCGAGCAAGGTCAACGTTGTGAACGCCAGGCCCGGCCGGGTGTACGTTTCCGTACGGTCATACCAGCGCAGCTCCTGCATGCGCTTTTCGATCTTCTCGGCCACTTGGTCCTGCATTTCCTGCGCGCTGGCCCCGGGCCACGCGGTGACGATCGTCATCACCTTGACCGTAAACGCCGGGTCTTCCGCACGGCCCAACTTGAAAAAGGAAACCAGGCCTGCCAGAGAAATCAGGCAGATAAGGAACAGGGTAATGGCGCGCTCGCGCACCGCGAGCGCTGATAGGTTGAAACGACCTTGGCTCACAGGCGCACCCCCGCAACGGCAGTGCTGGTGCTGGCGGCCTGACCCGCTACGCGGACTGGCTGACCTTCACGCAGCAGATGCGCGCCGAGTGCCACGATCCGATCGCCCTGCTTGACCTGGCCAGCAACGCGAGCGCCCTCGTCGCCCAGGCGCAGGACCGTGACGGATCGCCACGACACCTTGGCCGGGTCCCCCTGGATGACCCACACGCCCGGGCCCTTGCCCGCGTCGAACACGGCGCCCAGCGGCACCTGCAGATCGCCTTGCGCTGCGGCGAGCCCATCCGGAATCTGGATCGTCACCGTGGCGCCCAGTGGCGCGTTGGCCAGTTCCCCATCCAGCACATAGCGCGCTTCGAAGGTGCGGGTGAGCCGATCCGCGGCATCCGAAAGTTGCCGCAGTCTGGCAGGCACGCCGGCGCCTTCCTTGCTGAAGAGGGTGGCCTGCGCGAAGGACCCGATGGCGGGGCGCAGCGTTTCCGGCAACTGGACGACCGCCTCCCGGCGACCGGCGTGAGCCAGGCGCACCACGGCCTGCCCCGCGTTGACGACTTGGCCTGGCTCGGCCAACGTCTCCATGACCACGCCGTCGCCATCGGCCACCAACTCCGCGTAACGGCTCGCGTTTCGTGCAACATCTGCCTGTGCTTGCGCCGCGCTGAGCTGCGCTTTGGCTGCGTCAGCCGCTGCCTTGGCCTGGTCGTAGGCCGAGGCCGAGATCGCACCTGTGCCGCGCAGATCGCGGTAGCGGGCTTCGTCTTCCGCCGTCTGCTGCGCGCGCGCGCGCCGCGATCACGGCTTCCTGCTGTGCATGCGCAGCGAGCTTCAGATCGACTGGGTCGATGCGCATGAGGGGCTGGCCGCGCCTGACGGCTTGGCCCGCATCCGCAAGCCGCTCCAGCACCTTGCCGGAGACACGGAACCCGAGGTCGCTCTGCACCCGGGCAGCGACGACCCCCGTGAATGAACGCGATGCGGATGCGACTGGCTGGACGAACGCGGCACGCACCAAAGGCGCCTCGGTGCGCGGATCGGCAGGCGCCTTTTCGCCGCAAGCGCTCAACGCGAGCGGCAGCGCACAAATAACGGTAGAGGTAACAAAGCGACGCCAAAACATGACAGCCCCATCGACGAGATGATCTGGGCTTTCATTCTGGTTCGTGTGACCACTTTAGTCAATGGTCACAAATAAATAAGCCGCGCGTCAGGGTGAAAGACTTCGGAGCACGAGGCTGGAGAGCAGCGCCGGAGCGCCTTCTGTGTAGTCAAAGCTGTGCTGCAAAAGCAACGGATTGAGGTACGGTCGCATGACTAAGTAGATGGCCATCGTGGCTTCGTCCAGTGGCGTCTTGCGCTCAAAGTCTCCGGTCTCCCGGCCTTCCTGCAGCACATCGCGCAGTAGCTTCTGGATGCGTTCTTCGTAGGCGAGCACCGCTTGCCAGCGTTCAGTCGCCGCCGAGGCGGCTATCTCGTACAGTTTGCGGTCCTGGAAAAACAGCCGCAGGCTGGCCTCCGTCGAGGCTTTGAACATGCGCCGCAGCTTTTCCGGTGGTGATTCGGCATCTGCCAAGGCAGCGCTGACGTCGGCCTCGATCTCGCGCAGGCAGTTGGCGCAGATCATCTCGCCAATGGCCTGCTTGGACTCGAAGAATTTGTAGATATAGGCCTTGGAAAAACCAATGGCCTTGGCCAGGTCGGAAACGGCGGTCTTCTCATAGCCATAGCGGCTGAAGTGCTCGGTAGCGGCGGCAACGATCTGGTCTCGCACGTCATGGTCGGCCGGGCCGCGAGCGGAAACGGGGTAAGGGGTGGTCTTCATGAACTCCAGCTTACGCGAGTCGCGATAGTTGAACAACGTGTGACCGATTTGTACTATAGTCACTAAAAGTTTCGATGGAAGAACCCCATGTTGCCAAAACGCTCCCTTGCAGCCCTCTTCGTTGCCAGCCTGGCAACGGGCTGTGCCGTCGGCCCCGATTACGCGAAGCCCAATGTGCCGGTTCCGGAACAATTCCAGGGGCAGGCGGCCGTCGAGCAGCGCACTGCCAATGCCGGCGCCGAGCTCTCCGCATGGTGGGCCGGCTTTGGCGATCCGCAACTGACGCGGTTCGTGCAAATCGCGCTGGAACAAAACCTGGACCTCGCACAGGCATTCGCCCGCGTCACGCAAGCGCGCGCCGGCCTTGGCGCTGCCAATGCCGCGTTGCTGCCCTCGGGGAATGTCACGGGCCAAGCTGCCCGCGCGTACCAGTCCGTCGAAACGCCGCTGGGGAAGGTCTTGAATTCCAGACCCGGCTTCGACCGCTACGGCAACGCTTACGAGGCTGACGTCAGTGCGAGCTGGGAGTTGGACGTATTCGGCGGCCTGCGCCGTGGTCGCGAGGCGGCGCTTGCCGACTACCAAGCCTCCCAAGCTGGCGCAGTCGCCACACGGCTGGCCGTGGCCGCACAGACAGCCGATATCTACATCACCGTCCGTGGCTTACAGGCGCGCCTGAGGGTGGCCCGTCACCAGGTGCAGACGCAGCAGGAATTGCTCTCCACCATCAACTTGCTGTACGGCAAGGGGCTGGCGGCTGAGCTTCAGGTCAGGCAGGCCGAAGGCGCGCTCGCCGAGGTTCGCGCTTCCATCCCGCAGCTTGAAGCAGGCCTGGATTCGGCGATGAACGCGCTGGACGTGATGCTCGGCTCGCTGCCGGGCACGCACCAGGCGGAGCTTGCTGAAGGCGGTGACATCCCGGCTGCTCCGCAAATTGCGATCAGCGGATCGCCGGGCGAGTTGCTGAGGCGCCGCCCCGACCTCATCGTCGCCGAGCGTCGCCTTGCGGCCTCCAACGCGCGCATCGGTGTCGCTATTGCGGAGTACTACCCGAAGTTTTCGATTGGCGGACTGCTTGGCAGCGCGACATCAGTAGGCGCCGGAAGTCTGTTCGGCAGCGGCGCAAGTCAATTTGCCGGCGTGCTCGGTCTACGCTGGCGCCTGTTCGATTTCGGCCGTATCAACGCGCAAATCGATCAGGCCAAGGGGCAAGAGGCGGAGATGCTCGCCGCGTACCGGCTCGCCGTGCTGCGCGCCACGGAAGACGTGGAAGACGCCTTTTCTGCTCTGGTCAAGCGCGAGGAGCAAGCGGGCGTGCTCACGCAAGGCGTGGATTCGCTCGGCCGCGCGCGAAAGGCATCATTCGCCGCCTATCAGAAAGGCGTCGTCAGCCTGATTGAAGTCCTGCAAGCCGACGAAAGCCTGTTGCGTGCATCAGACGCGCGCGCCCAGGCGCAAACGGATTCGGCGCGCGCTGCCGTCGCGGCATTCAAGGCGCTGGGCGGGGGTTGGCAGCCGGACGAATCGAGCGCCATTGCAAGCAAATAGTCACGCGGTGAATGAGGCGGCGCATCCAGCGCGGATCATCGCAACAACCGATTTACCGCTGCTCCAATTCACCCAGAAAGATTCTGCCATGTCCAATTCCAAAGTTGTCGTCATTACCGGTGTGTCTTCGGGCATCGGCCGTGCCACGGCCGCGAAGTTTGCCCAGCTGGGCTGCCGGGTATTCGGCACCGTCCGCAACCCCGCAAAAGCTCCGCCGCTACCGGGTGTTGAGCTGGTCGAGATGGATATCCGCAATGAAGCGTCGGTTCAACGTGGAATCCAGACCATCATCGCTCAGGCCAAGCGCATCGACGTGCTTGTCAACAGTGCTGGCGTGACGCTGCTCGGCTCGACCGAAGAAACGTCGATTGCCGAAGCGCAGTCGCTATTTGACACCAACGTTTTTGGCATCTTGCGCACCACGCAAGCCGTACTGCCGTACATGCGCGCGCAACGTTCGGGGCGGATCGTGAATATCAGCTCGGTCCTCGGCTTTCTGCCGGCGCCGTACATGGGGCTCTATTCGGCATCCAAGCATGCCGTGGAGGGGATGTCCGAGACGTTGGATCACGAGGTGCGCAAATTCGGCATCCGTGTGGTGCTTGTCGAGCCCTCCTTTACCAAGACGAGCCTGGATACCAATGCGCCCCACGCGGCTTCCAAGATTTCAGCCTATGACGATGAGCGCAACATCGTCCTTCAAGCCATTCAGAAAAATGTCAACGGCGCACCGGAACCCGATGGTGTCGCAACCACGATTGTCGATGCCGCCCTGGGCGCATGGGGAATGCGACGCCCGCCGAAAGGCCAGGCCTCTCTTCTGAGCAAGCTGCGTCGTTTCATGCCGGCAGGCCCCGTCGACGCAAGCCTGAGGAAGACGTTCGGACTCTCCTGAAGAGCTTTGTCCCAGACGAATGAGGCATACATATCATCGGAAGAGCCCTTTGACCAATCCGGACAGCCCCGCAACCACGGCCTCTGCCACGATTGCAGACGCACTGCAACCTGCTGTTTCGCTGGTTCATCGGGCTGTCGATGGACGACCCAGTTCGTGGGCCCACCGTGTTCACCAAGAACCGCGAACGGCCGATCAAGCATGATGCGGTTATCGAGTTCTTCAACGAGGAAGCGACGCGCTATTCTGATGGCTGCCGCCCGTTCAGCAGGCGGATGCCTGCGTCACGCCGATCAGGCGTGCGAAGGCTTCCGCCGACTCGTCCAGAGCGCCGCTGTTGTCGATCTCGACCAGCCGGCATTGCGCCGGCACGGCAAAGTCCGCAGTCGCGCGTGCCAGCCGTTGCGCGATCGCCGCTTCCGTTTCGCGCCCGCGCTGGCGCAGGCGTGCCGCCAGCACTTCCGGCTTCACGCGTACATGTACGGCGCAAAGTTTCGGGTAGCGTGCCACGGCATGCGGCAGGTACTCGCGCGAGCCGTTGACGATGACCTTCAGGCCACGCGCAAGCCACGGCTCGATCTCCACGCCGATGCCGTAGTGCAGGCCATGGCTGCGCCAGTGCAAGGCCAGGCAGCCGAGTCCGGCGCGGCGCTCGAATTCGTCAGCGGAAAGGGAGACAGATGCCTCGTTGGCATCCGCGTCGCGCGTGATGTAACGATGTGCGACGACCACGCGATCGTCCGGCCCCAGCCGCGCATGCAGGGCGCGCAGCAGCGAATCCTTGCCGCTGCCAGATGGCCCCATCACGTAGAACAGGCCGGTGCCGTCGATGTTCATGGGCTGGGTCATGGTTCCAGGTATGCGGCGCCGGCACCATCCACCACGCTTGCGTCGAAGCGATAGTGCCTGCCGACGATGAAGTCCTCGCCGGCGTTTGGCTGCACGAAGACGCTGACACCATCCACGTGCAGCGGCGTTTGCAGCAACGTGCGGCAATCTGCCGACAGTCGTGCCAGCGCGGCGTCGGCGTCCGCGGGCGCCAGCATGCCAGTCAGCGTGATATGGAACTTGAACGTATCGAAAACATAGGGGTAGCCCCATGCTTCCAGCATCCGGCGTTGCGCGGCCGTGAGCTGGTCCGGCTTGCGGCGGGCCATTTCTCCGGCCGTGGCCGGGGCGCGGAACGGCTCGAATTCCTGCACGCACGCGTCGGCCAGCGCGTGCATCGCGCGTGCGCCGACCGTGTTCGGGTCCAGGCACCAGGCCAGGAAGCCGCGCAGCGAACGCAGGACCAGCGGTGCCTCGAACGCGGTGCGTTGTCTGGCAAAGGCACGGGCCGCGGCGTCGAGCATCGGCGCGTCGGTACCCGTGGCCAGCCTGAAAGGCGGCTTCAGGGTGGCATGCAGGCCATAGTGCGCGGGCGCGTCGACCCACTGCTGCGGTCGATCCGGATGGGCAAGTGTGGCGCCGGTGTCGGCGTCGCGGCCGAGCCACTGGCCGCCAAACGTATAGAACGGTTCGCCGGGGGCCAGGTAGATGGCGTAGCGGTGCGCTTGCATCTCAGGCCGCCATGCTATGGCTGCTGGCAAGACCGGCGCCGGAGATGTCGACCACGGGCAGCGACATGGCTGCGTGTTTCAGCTCGCCCGCGACGATGGTGCCGATGACGCGCGGCAGGTCGGGCTGCCGGTCATCGACCACGATCGCGTCGGCGCGCAGGCCCGGCGCGAGCGCGCCGCGGTCGCGCAGGCCGGCGGCCCGCGCCGGATTGCTTGATACCAGCTTCCAGGCGCCGGGCAGGTCTGCCACGCCAAGCTGCGCGAGCTTGAACGCCGCCTGGAGCGGCGCGGGATAGTAATAGTCGGAGGCCAGTATTGTGCACAGGCCCGCCGACACCATTTCGGTGGCATTGGGCGCGCCGGTGTGGCTGGTGCCGCGCATGACATTGGGCGCGCCAAACACGACGTCGTCGCCGAGCTGGCGCGCCACGCGCGCGGTTTCCACCGTCAGCGGAAACTCGGCGATCCGGCAACCCTGCCGGTGGTAGTGCTGCCGCGTGGCAAGGTCCGGGTCGTCGTGCGAGGCCACGGGCAAGCCTGAGCCGCACGCCGCGGCGATCAGCCGGGACATGGCGGCCGGCACGTCCTGTGCGTGGCGGCTGGCCGCGCGCAGGCGGCTGCGGAAGGTCTCCATGTCGCACTCGGCCCGCTCCGCGTACTGCAGGACCTTGCGTTCGTCGCCGAGGCGGCGGGCCATGGTCGGCAGGTGGTCGTTGATCGCCAGCAGGCCGACGCGCCCGGACGCCATCCATGCGAGCGCGGTTTCCACGCCGTCGAGGTGGTGGGCCTCGAAGCGCAAATGCACCTTGTGCGAGGCGCCGAGCACGGGCTCGAACTGGGCCAGCGCTTCGAACATGCGCAGCGCGTAGGCCTCGCCGCGCAGGCCGCCCTCCCACGACAGCGTCACGCCGTGGAACTCGGTGGTGATGCCATGCGCGAGGATCTGGCGGTCCACGTCGAGCAGCGCGCCCGCATACGGGAAGCTCACGCCGGGGCGCGGCATCACGGCGCGCTCGAAGGCATCGCCATGGATGTCGACGATGCCGGGCAGCACGAGCAGGTTGCCCGCATCGAGGCAAGGCCCCGTCCGCGGCGCCTGCTGCGCCACGCAGCCGTCAAGGAACCCCAGCGTGGCCGGGCCGATGCCGCCCGTGCCCAGCACGCGGCGGCCTGTGATCCCCGCGAGCGGGGCCGAAGTAGCTTGGCTAGTGATCTGCATGGTCTGACACGTTAGCGTGGGCAGATGACAGCCAGATGTCTAGACCAATGTGGCATGGGCGCTTGCCCTCTGCTGTCACGGAATCATCCACGTTGCTGGGGTTGCTATTCGTTGTCGGAAACGGTGAGCTGGACCCAGTCGCCGGCAAAGCGGGTCATGCTGTACTGCAGCGGCGCGCCGTCGATGTCGACGTTCAGCGCTTCCACCTGCAGCACCGGGCGTGTCTTGGGCTGGTTCAGCAGCCGTGCGACGGGCGCGCTCGGCATCGAGGCCGTAATGCGCGACCACTTGCGCGTGTAGTCCGCAATGCCGAACTGCGCCAGCGCCCGCGAGATGGACAGCTGCTCGCGCACCTGCTCGGCCAGGCCGGGAAAGCGCTTGCTGTCGAAATAGTGCTCGGCGACGTCGATGGTGCGGGCTTCGGCCTTGCCGATCATCTGCACATGCAGGATGTCCGCGGTGCGCGGCAGGCCAAGGTGCTTCGCGATTTCCGGCGCGCGCACCACGTGGCTGTGCAGAATCTCGATGTGGCCGCGCATGCCCTGTGCGGCAAGATTCTGCGAAAAACGCGTGCGGCGCCCGATCGCATAGTCGATCGCGTGTTCCTGCACGAAGGTGCCGCGGCCCTGCTCGATGCGCACGAGGCCGTTCAGCTCCAGCTCGCCCATGGCGCGGCGGATGGTGTGGCGGTTGACCGCGAAGCGGCTGGCTAGCTCCGGCTCGGGCGGCAGTTGTTCACCGGGGCCATAGAGCTTGTTGCGGATGTCCTCCGCCAGCGCCTCGCCAATCTGGCGCCATACCGCGACGCCGGAACCCCGTTCAACTTCTCGATCAGACATTGTCTTGCCTTGCCTCTTGTCATCAAGCATTCACCGGAGCGGATTTCACTACAGGCATGCCATGGCCCGCCTGTGTTCTTCCGCTCCGCACCCGTCATTGTGCCTCAGCCCCGGCGTATGACATTCGAGCCCGAGCACCGGTCGGGTCCGTCACGAAACCTTCATGCCAGTGTGTTCTAGTGTCGCCGTGCGATACTGCAACATCTAAACGTATAGACGTATAGGGGTGACGATGCAAGACGATACCACGGTGGATGCCAAGGCCCGGGCCGCATGGCTGCGCATCCTGGCGCTGGCGCAGCCGGATGCGCTCGATGCGGCCTACGCGCAACTTTCGGGGCAAGGCGCCCTGCCCGCCTACCGCCTGCTGCGCAAGCCGGAAGCCGGCATGGCAATGGTGCGCGCCCGTGCCGGCGGTACCGGCGCGCAATTCAACCTGGGCGAAATCTCGGTCACGCGCTGCGCCGTCGTGCTCGAAGGCGGGGCCGATGGCGGCACGGCGGGTGTCGCCTACGTTCAGGGACGCGGCACGCGCCACGCCGAGCAGGCGGCCGTGCTGGACGCCCTGCTCCAGCGCGTCGACTGGCACCAGCGCGTGCAGGACACCGTGCTCGCGCCGCTTGCGCAGGCCCAGGCCGAGCGCGCATCCAGCCGCGCGGGCGTTGCCGCACAGACGCGCGTGGAGTTTTTCACCATGGTTCGTGGAGAAGACTGACATGCAACCGCTACAACCCACCACCGCCGCCGCGACCGCATCGTTGCTGCCCGGCTTCGGCAATCCGGTCGATGACGCCCAGCAGGTGTTCCGCGCCACCCTCGATGCCATGGCCCGGCCCGGCACGGTGCAGCCGTTGCCGGCGGCCAGCGGCGTGCCGGATGGCCTCTCGCCGGCCCAGGCCGCGCTGCTCCTGACGCTGGCCGACGCCGATACGCCGGTCTGGCTGCCCGCGGGCGTGCCCGCCGCCGTGCGCGCGTTCCTGCGCTTCCACTGCGGCTGCCCGCTGGTGGACGAGGTCGGCGCAGCCACCTTCGTCTGCATTCCCGCCGGCCACGCCCAGCCGCCGCTGGCGGCCTGCGCGCAGGGCGAGCCCGCCTATCCCGACCGGTCCGCGACGCTCATCGTGGAAGTCGCTTCACTGGCCGACGGGGAGCGGCTGACGTTGCGCGGCCCGGGCATCGAAACCACGCAGGCACTGCGCGTGACCGGCCTGAGCGACGGCTTCCGCGCGAACTGGCGCGCCAACCATGCCGCATTCCCGCTCGGCGTGGACCTGCTGCTGACCAGCGGCGACCACTTCTGCGCACTCGCGCGCACCACGCAACTGGAGGACTGACATGTACGTAGCCGTCAAGGGAGGCGAGCGTGCCATCCTCAATTCCTACCAGATGCTCGATGCCTACCGCCGCGGCGACACCGCGGTGCCGGAGCTCACGCTGGCGCAGATCCGCGAGCAGATGCCGCTGGCTGTCTCGCGCGTGATGGCCGAGGGCTCGCTCTACGACCCGCACCTGGCCGCGCTGGCGCTCAAGCAGGCCGCGGGCGACCAGATCGAAGCGATCTTCCTGCTGCGCGCGTACCGCACCACGCTGCCGCGCTTTGGCTACACCCAGCCGGTCGACACGGGCAAGATGCGCCTGGCGCGCCGGATCTCGTCGACCTTCAAGGACGTCCCCGGCGGACAGGTGCTCGGCCCGACCTACGACTACACGCAGCGCCTGCTGGACTTCTCGCTCGAAGCCGAGCGCGACCCGGCGCCGCTGGCACCGTCGCCCGAACCACTGGCGTCCGACATGCCGCGCGTGACCACGCTGCTCGAGGCCGACGAGCTGGTCGAGGCCGATGCCATCCCCCCGGGCGATCCGGCCCCGCCCGACCTGACCCGCGAACCACTGACGCTGCCGGCTGGCCGGGCCGCGCGCCTGCAGAACCTCGCGCGTGGGGACGAAGGCTTCCTGTTGTCGATGGGCTACTCGACGCAGCGCGGCTACGGCAACTCGCACCCGTTCGCGGCCGAAATCCGCTACGGCACCGCCGAAGTCGAGCTGTTCGTGGAAGAGCTGGGTTTTGCCGTAACGATCGGCGTGGTCGAGCTGACCGAGTGCCAGATGGTCAGCCAGTTCGCCGGCAGCGCCAGCGAAGCGCCGCGCTTCACGCGTGGCTACGGCCTGGTGTTCGGCTACGGCGAACGCAAGGCCATGTCGATGGCACTGGCCGACCGCGCCATGCGCGCGGCCGAGCTTGGCGAAGCCGCCGACGCCCCCGCCAATGACGTGGAATTCATGCTCTACCACAGCGACAACGTCGAGGCCTCCGGCTTCGTGCAGCACCTGAAGCTGCCCCATTACGTGGACTTCCAGGCCAACCTGGAACTGCTGCGCCG
>JACXTT010003142.1_pt1 | contig 25733 bp, 18 predicted proteins | sample 9270951 | NCBI WGS metagenome assembly JACXTT01 (sample SAMN15532306, study PRJNA645909) | rock metagenome | isolation source: weathered quartz diorite | place: Puerto Rico | collected 2017-06-21
GAAACCGCCGGCGTCGTTCTCATCGGTACGGGCGAGCGCGCCGGAGAGGTGTTCGGCCCCGGCCACGTCAGGGTCGCCGCGGAGTCGGCTGCCCCGATCGTGTTCGTCAGCCGTGGAGTTCGCCCGGGCGGGCTCGCGCCGGGCGGCTTGACGCGGTACACGTGGTCGCTCGCGGCCGAGGGCAGCTTGGCGGCGGCTCGCTGAGGCTCGCGCACGCGCGATACTCTGGCCTCGCCTCACGCAGGAGTTCACGAGATGCTCGACAGCCAGCTCACGTCCGGACGGTGCGCCTCGTGCGGGGAGACCGTCGCCGACACGGCGCGCTTCTGCTCGGCGTGCGGTGCGCCGCTCGACGAGCGGGCGGATCTCCAGCCGACGGCCGGGGACGAGCTGCGGCCGGTGACGGCACTGTTCGCCGACATCGTCGGCTCGACGCAGCTCGGCGAGCGACTGACACCGGACGAGGTCAAGGCACTGGTCGGCGAATGCGTGAGCCGGATGAGCGGAGCCGTCGAGGAGTTCGGCGGAACCGTGCAGGCGTATCTGGGGGACGGCATCTGCGCGTACTTCGGGGTGCCCCGGACGCGCGAGGACGATGCCGAGCGGGCGGCACGGGCGGCGCTCCGCATCCTCGATGTCGTCTCCGTCTACTCCGCGGACGTCAAAGCTGCCTGGGCGGTCGAGTCCTTCGACGTCCGCATCGGCATCAACGGGGGCAAGGCAGCGGTTGGCCTCGTCGGCTCCGCCGAGCCGAGAACGGTCGCGCTCGGCGATGCCACCAACCTGGCCGCACGTCTCCAGGCGGCGGCGAAGCCCGGCACGATCCTGGTGGGCGAGGCGACGGCGAAGGAGCTCGAGCGTCGCTTCGCGCTCGAGCCGGCGGGGCGACTCGCGATCAAGGGACGTGAGCAGAAGGTCGTGGGCTACCTGCTCGCCGGGGTTCGCCCGAGCGCGGCGGGCTCGCCGCGACCGAGGCTCGCCGGTCGTACGCGCGAGATGGCGTTGCTACGGGCCATGATGCGCGACCTCGAGGCGGGCCGCGGACAGATCCTGCTCTTGAGCGGCGAGGCCGGGATCGGCAAGACGCGCATGCTCGGGGAGCTCGAATCGCTCGCGGTCGACCGCGCCGTGTGCCTGCGAGGTCGCTGCCTCTCCTACCGCGGGGTTCCTCTTGCGCCGTTCATCGAGGCGCTGCGGGGCTGGCTCGGAGTCGAGGAAGGCGACGCGAGAATCACGGTGCGAACGAAGGCTCGGGCGCGCCTCGGTGCTCTCCTCGACGAGCGAGGCATCAAGGAGCTCGCCCCGGCCTTCGATCGGCTCCTGATGCTCGAGCTCGCGGGCCCTCCGGAGCTCTCGGTATCGGATCCGCTGGACGTCGGCGCCGGCCTTCGGCGCGCCTATGTCGACTGGCTGCGAGCACTCGCCGCCCAGGCACCCGTGGTTCTCGCGCTCGAGGACCTGCAGTGGGCGGACGCCGCGACCCTGGCGCTCGCGGAGGACGTCCTCGACCTCGCAGACCGTGAGCCGGTGCTGTTCGCCTCGACGTTGCGGGTCGACGAGGCGTCGGACGGCGCGCAGCTTCGTCTCCGCGCGCTCGGTGACTACGCGCATCGTGCCCTGGAGCTTGCGCTCGACCCGCTCTCCGACGACGCCGCCCGACAGCTCCTCAATGCGCTGATGCCCGGGCTCGACCCGGACACGCGTGACGCGCTCGTGGCGAGGGCGGGCGGGAACCCGCTGTACCTCGAGGAGCTCTTGAGAGCACTGTCGGAGACCGGGTCGCTCGAGCGGCAGCGCACCTGGACCATCGAAGTCGGCGCCTCGCCCTTCCTTCCCGCATCGCTGGAGAGCCTGCTCCTCGGGCTCGTCGACACGCTGCCGGCCTCTGCGCGACGCCTGTTGCAGACCGCCGCTGCGATCGGACGAGTGTTTCCCCTGAGGGCGCTCGAGTGCCTCCACGACCGCGAGGCGCTCGAGGCCGACACGAGAGCCCTGCTGCGCATGCAGCTCGTGCAGGAGGTGGGTCGCTATCCCGAGCGAGAGTACGAGTTCAAGCACGTCCTGCTCCAGGAGGCCGTGCTCTCGACGCTTCCCGCGTCCAATCGCAAGGCGCTGTACCGGCGCATCGCGGCGGTCTTCGAGGAGCTGTATCCAGATCAGCTCGAGCGGCTCGCGCACTACTACGCGCGGGGCGCCGAGCCGGCGAAGGCGCTCGAGTTCCTGGAAGCGGCCAGCTCCAGGGCTGTCGCTCTCGGTGCCCCCATGGCGGCGCTGCAGCACCTCGACCGCGCGAGGCGGATCGCGTCCTCCCTCGGGGACGACACAGCCCGGAGTCGGATCGTCGCGAGCATCACAGCTCTCGAGGCGGCCACCGGTGAGACTGCCCGCTCGGAGGACGACAGGGTTGAGGGATCCTTCTTCGTCTCCTGAGGGAGTGCGCGTGGGCTCGTCGGCCACAGCCGAGCTGACGGCGCCGGCGAAGAACCCCCGGATGCGCTACCCGCCAATCGCGGAGCACGGCGTCATCGGCGACCTGCACACGGTCGCGCTCGTCGCCGTCGACGGCACGATCGACTGGTACTGCTGCCCGAACTTCGACTCGCCGAGCGTCTTCGCCGCGATCCTCGATGCCGACCGGGGCGGCTTCTTCCGTGTCGCTCCGCTCCAGGTCACGAGCACGGACGCGACCGTCGTCCGGCGTCGCATCGCCGCGACGCCTCGCGAGCACGCGAGCGCACACAAGCAGATGTACCTGCCGGACTCGAACGTCCTGATCACCCGCTTCTTCGACGCCGAGGGTGTCTGCGAGGTGCAGGATTTCATGCCGGTCGAGGCCGGCCCCCCCGACGCGCAGCGACACCGGCTGATCCGTCGCGTGCTCGGCGTGAGCGGGCGCATGCAGCTGCGAATGGAGTGCGAGCCGGCCTTCGGGTACGCGCTCGAGCCCCATGAGACGCACCTCACGCGGACGGGTGCGGTCTTCCGGGCGCCCAGCCTGACGCTCGCGCTCGCCTCTCCGATCACGCTGCATCGTGGCGAGCGCGGTGTCTGGGCTGACCTGAGCCTCGGCGCGGGCGAGACCGCGACGTTCGTGCTCGAGCGCCTGCCTGCGGGCGAGCGCGAGCCGCCGCCGCTCGACCCGGTGGAGGCGGTGGCGGCATTCGACGAGACGGTCGCGTACTGGCGGAGGTGGCTTGGCCGCTCGAGCTACCGCGGGCGCTGGCGCGAGATGGTCGACAGGTCGGCGCTCGTGCTGAAGCTCTTGACCCATCGACCGACGGGAGCCATCGTGGCCGCGCCGACCACGAGCCTGCCGGAGGTGATCGGCGGCAGCCGGAACTGGGACTACCGCTACACCTGGATCCGAGACGCCGCGTTCACGCTGTACGCGCTTCTTCGGCTCGGGTTCACCGACGAGGCCGAGGCCTTCATGGGCTGGCTCGAGGCGCGGGCACGGTCGAGAGAGCGGGATCCCGGCCCCCTCGGCCCCTTGCAGATCGTGTACGCGATCGACGGCCGGGCGGACCTGACCGAGCACACCCTCGACCACCTGGCCGGCTACCTCGGCTCGCGGCCCGTACGTATCGGCAACGGAGCGTTCGGACAGCTGCAGCTGGACATCTACGGCGAGCTGATCGACTCCGTCTACCTCTACGACAAATACGGGTCGCCGATCTCGTACGACCTCTGGGTGTCCGTGCGCGCCATGGTCGACTGGCTCGCGGAGCACTGGCAGGAGCCGGACGAGGGTATCTGGGAGGTGCGCGGCGGGCGGCGACAGTTCGTCTACTCGAAGCTGATGAGCTGGGTCGCGTTCGATCGCGCGCTGCGGATCGCCCGTGCGAGGAGTCTCCCGTGCGACCGCCGTCGCTGGGAGAGCGTCTGCGACGCCGTCTACGAGGAGATCATGACGCGCGGCTACTCGCGCGAGCGGAAAGCGTTCGTCCAGCACTACGACGGCTCGGCCCTCGACGCGTCCAACCTCCTGATGCCCCTCGTCAATTTCGTCGGTCCCACCGATCCGCGCATGCTGTCCACACTCGAGCAGACGCGGAACGAGCTCGTGTCCGACTCCCTCGTCAGCCGCTACGACCCCGCGCTCGGCGCCTCGGACGGGCTCGACGGTCGGGAGGGGTCGTTCTCGATCTGCTCCTTCTGGTTCGTCGAGTGCCTCGCCCGGGCCGGGCATCTCGACGAAGCTCGGCTCGCGTTCGAGAAGATGCTCACGTACTCGAACCATCTCGGTCTCTACGCCGAGCAGATCGGCATGTCCGGTGAGGCGCTTGGCAACTTTCCGCAGGCGTTCACGCACCTGGCGCTGATCTCGGCCGCCTTCGATCTCGACCGGCGCATCGACGCGCGAGACCACCGCTAACTGTCTAGCGGCGCGGCTCTCGGCGTGCGACGTCGAGCATGTGCGCGTACGCGACCGCCGAGGACGGTCGCTCCTCGGGTGCCTTCGCGAGGGCGCGCAGGACGACCTCGGAGAGCGCCCGGGGAAGCTCGGGTCGTTTCTCCCGTGGATCCGCCGGGTCGTCCTCTAGATGTGCGACGCCGATGCGGAGCACGCTCCGGTCGGCGAAGGGCGCCTTGCCAGTGAGGCACTCGTACATCACGCAGCCGAGTGCGTAGATGTCGCTGGCACGGGTCGCCTTCTCACCTCGTACGAGCTCGGGCGCCAGGTAGTCGATCGTCCCCACCACCTGGCCGGCGCGCGTCAACTCGGTGTAGGAGGTGCCCTTCGACAACCCGAAGTCGCCGATCCCCGCCACGCCGTCGTCGCCGATGAGGATGTTCGAAGGCTTGACGTCGCGGTGCACGAGTTGCGCTCGGTGCAACGCGTCCAGACCCGCCGCCGTGTGCACGACGATCCGAATCGCCTCGTCCACCGCGAGCGGCCCGCTCTTCTTGAGCTTGTCGCTCAGCGACGTACCCCCGTACGGCATCGCGAGGTACAGCCGTCCCTGTTCCTGTCCGAAGTCGATCACCGGCACGAGGTGCCGGTGCTCCACCTCGCGTGCTGCACGGACCTCGTGCTCGAAGCGCTTCTTGAACGCAGTGTCGCCGGAGAGGTCGGCCCTGAAGACCTTGAGCGCGATCACCTCGCCGTCCGGTTCACGGATGCACCGGTAGACGATCGCGCTCGCCCCGTGCCCGAGCATGGTCTCGATCCGATAGGGCCCGAGCCTGCTCCCGACCGCGTACTGGCCGGGTGACGGCGTCACCGACGGGGCCCGTCGACGAGGACCGGCGACATGCGCGAAGAGTAGCCCTGTGAGAGTGCGGGTCTAGGGAAGCTGCGCGACGCAGCCCTGGAGCGGACACTTCCCGATCCGCGGATGCCAGAAATTCCACCAGCTGGCGAGCGACGTGTTGTTCTTCCCACTGAACCGTGCGATCGCGACGAGATCCAGATGGTTCGGCTGCGGCGTCTCGCCACCGGGGGAGCGCTCGTGCGTCCAGACGATGACGGCGTTCTCGCTCGCGTCGAAGAAGCAGAAGCGATGGCCCCCCTTGGCGCCGTCGCCGTGGAGCCACTCGCCGTCGCCGCCCCAGGACGAGCCGTCGCAGCGCCCGGTGCCCGGCTTGATGCCTGCGCTCCGAGGATCGCTCTGCTTCAGCGCGGCGTACGCGGCCAGCGCCGCCTTCGTGCTCGGGTAGAGCGAGAGCGTCAGCTGATCGGGGAAGGGGACGGTCGATCCGGCCGGTGGCAGGCAGACCGCGGTCTGCACCGCCCCGGGCTGCGGGCTGTTCTCCACGGCGCAGTTCTTCCAGACCGGCGGGAGCACGACCCCCGCCAGGCCCTTGGGCGTGACCTGTGGTTGGGCGGCCGGGGTCGTGACGGGCGGGGAGGTGCCGGCCTTGTTCGAGTCCGACTTCGTGGCGAAGTAGACGGCGATCCCGGAGGCAGCAGCTGCGATCGCCACGAGCAGCGCCGTCGCAACCCAGCGGGCGCGTGGCCGACCGCCCGCTGGTGCGGGCCCGCTCGCCGCCGGCGGGGGCGGTGCCGCCGTCCCGGTCGCAGTCGGTGGCGGGGCCGCGGGCGGGGTCTCGGACGCGGGCAACGCTGCAACGACCGAAGGAGTCGGTGAGGCGGCTACCGCCGACTCGTCGGCCATCGGCTGCCTGTCCAGAGGTTCGACCGTCGTCATGGCTGCCACCGGCTCTTCGACTGCGGCGGGGGCCGCCGCGAGGATCTCCGACGGATCGAGCTCACGTCGCGTGGTCGTCAGGCGCTGCAGGGCGGCATCCCGTGCCGCCGCGATGAAGTCGTCGCACGTCCCGTAACGGGCTTCCTTCGATTTCGCCATCGCCGTTGCGACGACCTCGTTCAGCGACTTGGGCAGGTCCGGTCGCGCCGTCGTCAGCCGCGGTGGCGGCTCGGTCAAGTGGGCGTGCATGACCGCGACCTCTCCCTCACGGTCGAAGGGCGGCCGAGCCGTCAGGCACTCGTAGAGCACGCACCCGAGCGCGTAGATGTCGGTTCTCGGGTCGAGAGGAAGACCCTCGATTTGCTCGGGCGGCGCGTAGTCGACCGTACCGATGAAGAACCCAGTCTTCGTCAGTCCGCGTGATGCCGTGTGCTTGACCACACCGAAGTCGGTCAGATAGACGCGGTCGGAGGGCGACGAGACGAGAATGTTCGAGGGTTTGACGTCGCGGTGGACGAGATCGCGCTCGTGCGCTGCCTCGAGCGCACCGGCGATCTGCTCGAGGATGAAGAGCACGCGACCGAGCGGCATCGGCCCGTCACGCTTGATGATGCTCTTGAGGTCCGAGCCCTCGACGTAGCGCATGGCGATGTAGAGCTGGCCGTCGTCCTCGCCTGCGTCGTAGATGGGGATGATGTTCGGGTGCTCGAGCTCGGCCGCCCGCCGCGATTCGCGGACGAATCGCTCGCGATAGCTGTCGTCCTCACTCAGAGCGGGTGCGAGGAGCTTGAGTGCGACCTTTCTGCCCAGGCGGACGTGCTCGGCCAGATAGACGACGCTCATGCCACCGTGCCCGAGTACATGCTCGAGCCGGTAACCCGCTACCACCGTGCCAACACGGGTGGTCGTGCCCACCAACCCCTCCTGCTCTAGCTCCGCCTCGGCGAGGCTCGGGCGTTCGTTGCGATCGTAACAGCGCCGATCCGCGCTGCCTAGCGTGCCGCGCCCGCCCCCGAGAGCAGTGACGGATCGCCGTGGATGCAGCAGAGCCGCAACAGCGTGAGACCGAGGCAGCGGTCGAACAGGACCGGGTCGAGCGGTGGACCGGCGGAACGGTAGCCGCGGAGGAACACGGCGCACATCGGCCCCAGGTCCTTGCCCGAGCGGCGCTCCAGCAACCGGATGTGCCCACAGACGTTGCCGATGTCGAGTTCCGGGGGCCCGAGTGCGCAATCGTCGAGGTCGATCAGGCCGACGCGATCGCCGACCATGATCTGCTCCTCGTAGAGATCACGATGCACGACGGTCGCGTGCGGCCATGAGCCGCCCGCGACCCTCGGCAGCTCGGCGCGCACCAGGGACACGATGCCGTCCGGCGCGCTCTCGATACGAGCCTCGAGAATCTCCAGCTCGCGTTCGGGCGTGTGCGGCACGAGCGCGCCGGGGCTCGCGCCGACCCAGAAGCGATGCCAGGCGCCGATCGCCGCGCCGGCACGCTCGCACGTCTCGCCGTCGCCCGCGAGCAACGGCTCACGGAAGGGCCTCCCGGGAACCTCGGACAGCACGACGAGGTGCTCCTCGGGATCGCAGAGCAGCACCTCCGGCACCTCGACCTCATCGGGGCCCCCGGCGAGCGCGCCCAGGCGCGCGGCGACCGTCGGCGCCCTCGTCGAGGCGTAGACCTTGACGATCGCGTTTCGCCGAGCGCCGCGCGCTCTCAGCGTCGTCCGACGGCCCGGCTTGTGCTTCAGCTCCTCGAGCGTGACGGGCGCCCCGAGAAGCGGCTCGAGCAGCTCGTTCACAGCCCGTGCGCCGCCTCCGCCGCGCCGAGCGTGGTCTCGATCCGGTCCGGCCAGTCCGGCTCGAACCGCTTGAAGGGACCGCGGCAAGACCGGAGGATCGCCGCGCTCAGGTACCACGGCAGTCCCGGGGGCCTCTTGCCATAGCCGTCGGCCAGCGCGTCGACGACCGACGCCGCCGCGGTGAGGTCCAGTCCCTCCTGCGCGACGAGGTGTCCCGCATAGTTCGCGACGTCGAGCGCCGGCGCAGCAGCTCCGAGGAGGTCGAAGTCGATGACGGCGTACTGTCCGCCGGCGAGCTGGAGCAGCTGGCCGCCGTGGAAGTCGCCGTGCGAGGCGACGAGGATGTCCGGGTCCGGGGCCTCCGCCTCGAGCCGCCGGAGGAGCGACTCGGCTCGTTCGGCGAGAGCGGGGGCGACGGCCGCGACGAGCCTGACCGACTCGGCCACGCCCTGCAGCCGGTCGGCGGGTAGGTGGGGTGGAAGGCCGTCGATCGTCGAGGCATGGAGCGCGGCGAGCACGGCGCCGGCGTCGCGGGCGGCATCGGCGCGGCGAGCCGGCGGGTTGCCCGGGAGAAGCTCCTGGACGGTGAGCCGCCACTCGGGCACGAATGCCTCTCCCCGCGCCGTGCGCAGCGACCCCAGCAGCGCGGATGCCTGCAGCCCGCGCGTCCCATCGGCGTAGTCGTCGTCGTAGCGATAGATCTTGACCACATGTCTGCCGAGACGGAGGGTGGCACGACGCCGCGGCCGGTACTGCAGGAGCAGAGGCTCGCCGTCGGCGGCCGCGACCTCCACGCCCGCTGCCTCGAGCCGCGCCCTGAGCGAGGCCGGGGCCTCGGAGAGTGCCGGCAGGTCGGGGTCGAACGGGAGCCAGTAGATCAGCGCCCGCAAGTCGGGCACGTACGAGAAGGGCGTCCCGGGGGACCGGCCCTCGACCCGCGTCGCACGTTCCCGGTGCTCGGGTCTCGCCGGCTCTGCGGAGAGGTCGTGCTTGGAGGACGCGACCGACACGGCGTGCCGGGCAACACCGTCGATCTCGGTCTCGTAGTGGACGACGAGGTTCTTGCCGTGCCGGTAGCGGAGATAGCGGATCTGGACGCCGCCGGACAGCTCGTCGCGGCCCAGCGAGCGGGCGAGGAACGACTCCATGGCCTCGGCGTCGAGAAGCTGCGCGATCTGGGGCAACCTCTCGTCGCGAGGAATGGGCGTCCGCCGTTGCTCCGTCGGGATGCTCATCTAGAGCTCGAGCTCGAGCGCGAGCTCGGCGGCGCGAAGGCGCTCCTCGACCGCGACGGGCCAGTCGACCTCGAGGCGCGTGAAAGGGCGGCGGGTTCGGCGTAGCACGTATGTCGCCAGGTACCACGCGAGCCCGGGAGGCCGGCTGCCGTAGGCGTCGACCAGCACGTCGAGAACCTGCGCTGCGCGGGGCAGGTCGTCGGCCCCGTCGACCAGTGCGGCGGCGAAGCTGGCGAGATCGCGGGCCGCCGGTGCGCGGCAGAAGCCGTCGAAGTCGATGGCGCCGAGCTGACCGTTCGATTCGAGCAGCTGGCTGGCGCGGAACCCGCCGTGCGATGTGACGAGCGCGTCGTCCGGCAGCGCCAGCTCGAGCCCGTGCATCAGCCGTTCGACGCGATCCGCCAGCGGGGGAAGCAGCGTGGCGACCAGATCTGCGTTCCCTCGTGCGTCGTCGAGCTGGTCGGCCGGTGGCTCGAGTCGCAGCCCTCGTACGTCCGCACCGTGCAGGGAGGCGAGCAGTGCGCCCGCCCGAGGCGCGATCTCCGCGTCGTCCCCCGGCCGCGTGCCCGGCACGACGGACTGTGCCGTGACGTGCAGCTTCGGGACGACCGCCTCGCACCTCGCGGTCGGAACGGGAGCCGACGCCGCCTTGTGGATCGCGTGGAGAGACCCGGCGAAGGCGGACGGGCTCGCATAGACCTTCAGGATGTGGCGGTTCAGGCGCATGACGGCGCGGTTCATCGGCTTGTGCTTGAGCAGGCGAGGTACGTCGTCCTCCTCGAGCTCGAGCCCTGCGAGGACCAACGCGTCGCGCAGGCGCTCCGCCGGCTCGGCGAGCGCAGGCAGGTCGACGTCGACTGGGTGCCACTGGATCAGTGCATCCAGCTCGGCGACGTGGAGGAGCGGGGTGCGTGCCGCCGAGCGGCCGGTCGCCTTCCGGGCAATCCGCGCGTTGTCCTCGACCGTTCGTGCGAGATCGGCTCCGACCTCGGTCAGCGCGGCCGGGTGGTGTACCGCGTCGCCGACGTCGACGTCGTAGGAGACGAGCAGCCGTCTCCCCGGCTTGTAGCGCACATAGGCGATCTGGACCGCACCGACCGGCAACGCGCCGTCCAGCATGCGCTCGAAGAAGGGCGCCATCGCATCCGGGTCGAGCAGACGCTGCAGCTGCGGCAGCGCCTCGTCGAGCGGAAGGGCCGTGCGGATCACAGCGCGAGCGCTGCCTCGGCAGCTGAGATCCGGGCCTCGACCTGTTCCGGCCAATCGCTCCGGAAGATGCGGAACGGGATCGACGCGCGCCTGATCAGGACAGCCGTCAGGTACCAGGGAATTCCTGCGGGGCGGGCACCGTAGGCGTTCGTCAGGACGTCGAGCGTCGCGAGACCGGCGGGAAGGTCCTGGATACCGCGAACGAGCGTCGTGACGTAGGTGGCCAGGTCGAGCGCGGCGGGCGCGCGACAGCTGGCGTCGAAGTCGATGACGCCGAAGTCGTCGCCGAGCCCCAGCATCTGCCGGGCGTGGAAGTCGCCGTGCGACAGGACGAGCGGCTCGTTCGGCATCGCCGACTCCAGTCGCGCAAGGAGCGTGTGGAGGCGAGGAGCGAGCTCGGGGAGGATGGTCGCGAGCAGCGACGATGTGCCGGCGACCGCGTCCAGGCGATGCGAGGGTGGGGTGGGGCGGACGCCGTCGAACTCGGCGGCATGCAAGACCGCGAGGAAGGCCCCCGCGGCGGGCGCCGCCTCTGCAGCCCCGGCCGGCGGCTCGCCGGCGACGAAGGACTGCACGGTGAGATTGAGCTCAGGCACTGTGGCCTCGCAGCGGGCGGAGCGGATCGGCAGCGCCTGCACGGCGCGCATCCCGGCGACGGCGCGCTCGAACTTGTCCTCCTCGGCGTACATCTTGAGGTAGTGGTCGCCGAAGCGCAGCACGCCTCGCCGGCCGGGCTTGAAGTGGACGAGCCGGGGGAGCTCGTCGGCGACACGTGCCGTCACGCCTGCAGCGTGGAGCAGCTCGAGCAGCCGCTCCGGTGGCTCGGCGAGCGCCGGGAGGTCGAGGTCGAGCGGAGTCCACTGGACGAGGACGTCGTGCTCGTCGTCGTACGCGAGCGGGCTCTCGGCGGGCGTCCTGTCGGCAACCTTGCGCGCGAGCTCCAGGCTCCGGGGCTTCGCGGCGCGCCTAGCGAGATCTGCTGCGGGCTCGGCGAAGGCGACGACGCCGTGCCTCGATCCGTCGACCGCGACCTCGTAGCGGACGAGCGCACTCGCGCCGGGCCTGTACCGGAGGTACCGGATCTCGGTCGCCGAGATCGACGCGCCGTGCCCGAGCGAGCGTTGCAGCACGGGTGCCATTGCGTCGACGTCAAGGAGCGATTGCAGTTGCGGGACGGCCTCGTCGCGCGGAATCCGGGTACTGAGGCTCACAGGTGCAGGGCCTCCTCGGCGGCGAAGACCATGTTCTCGATGCGGGTCGGCCAATGCGGCTCCATGAAGCGGAACGGGAACGGTGAACGCCGGAGGATCGACGTGGCGACATACCAGGACACCCCCCGTGGACGCGCTCCGTAACCCTCGGCCAGACCCGCGAGCGCCTGCGCCGCCGCGCGCAGATCCTCGCTGCCGCCGTTCACGAGATGCGCCGAGTAGCTCGAGAAGTCGAGAGCGGCGGGGGCGGCGCACATCTCGTCGAAGTCGATGAACGCGATGCCCCGCTCGACTTCGAGCAGCTGGTTGGCGTGGAAGTCGCCGTGCGCCGGAAGCAGCGGCCCGGCGTCGGGTACCGTCGACTCGAGCGTCCGCAGGAGCGGTTGCAGACGGGCCTCCAGCTCCGGCACCACCGCCACCACGCTCGCCGCGGAGGCCGCTGCCGCGTTCAGCTGGTCCTCCGGCGTGAACGGGCGCAACCCCCTCGGGTCCGACGCATGCAGTGCGAACAGCTCGCCTCCCGCCGCCCTCGTCGCTCGCTGATCGTCCGGGCGCTGTCCGCTGAGGAGGGACTGGCACGTGAGCTGCAGCTCGGGCATGACCGCCTCGCGGTCGGGGACGCGGAGGCCCGTGAGCCGCGTCGAGACGTCGAGGCCGATGACGGCGTTCGCGAACTCCTTCTCCCCCGCGTAGATCTTGATCACGTGGCCGTCGAGCGCCAGCACCGCCCGGCGCCTGGGCTTGTACGCCAGCAGCTTCGCGTCGTCTCCAAACGAGAGAATGTCGACCCCGGCCGCCTGCAGCCGCAGACGGAGCTGTCCGGGCTCCTGAGCCAGCGCCGGCAGGGTGACGTCGAGGGGCAGCCACTGGATCATCGCGTCGAGCTCTGCGTCGTAGCTCAGCGGCGTCGGCGTCGGCGCTCGACCGTCGACCAGCTCGGCCAGTTGTCGGTAGCTCGGCTCGGCAGCCCACCGGGCAAGATCACGCCGAGCGGCGATGATCGCCACGGCGTCGTGCCGCGCACCGTCGACCGTCGCGTCGTAGTGCACGACGAGGTCCTTGCGCGGCTTGTACCGGAGATAGCGGATCCGCAGATCCTCCAGCGGGGCATCCGCACCGAGCGAACGCTGGAGCGCCTGCGCCATGTCAGCAGGATCGAGCAGCCTGGGCATGTGCGGCAGCGCCGGATCGGCAGGTGGCCCGGTCCGGCCTGCGGCGACGAGCTCGGCCTCCGCACGTCGGATCCGGCGCAAATCGGCCTCGAGCTCTTGCGGCGAGCCCTGCCTGACGATGCGTCCGTCGGCGATCTCGACCACCCGGTCGGCGGTTCGGGCGAGCGCAGGTGAGTGAGTGATCATGATCGTCGTCCGCCTCCGCATCAGAGCCTCGAGACCTTCCATCACCTCGGCCTCGCTCTCGGCGTCGAGACCGGTCGTCGGCTCGTCCAGGACCAGGATCGCGGGGCTGCGGAGGATCGTCCGCGCGATCGCGACGCGCTGGCGCTGGCCACCTGAGAGGCCGACGCCGCGCTGGCCGAGCTCGGTGTCGTAGCCGTCGGGAAGCGACTGGATGAAGTCGTGAGCACCCGACGCCGTGGCGGCGGCGACGATCGTCTCGCGATCGGCGTCAACGCCGTACGCGATGTTCTCGGCGATCGTTCCGGTGAAGAGCACGCTCTCCTGGAGCACGAGACCGACCTGGTTTCGCAACCAGCGCAACGAGCACTCACGGACGTCCCGGCCGTCGATGAGAATGCGACCGCCCTGGGGGTCGTGAAAGCGCGCGACGAGCGCTGCGATGGTCGACTTGCCCGCGCCCGAGCGCCCGATCACGGCGACCCGCTGGCCGGCCGGCACGAGCAACGAGAGATCCTTCAGCGTCGGCCTGTCCGGGTCGTAGCCGAAGACGATCCGATCGAGCTGGACCTCGCCCGTCGCCGGAGGTCCCTCCAATCCATGCGACGCGTCGGGGAGCACGTCGTCCGCGACGAGGATCTCTGCCACGCGATCGGCTCGAGCGAGCGACTTCGAGACTCTGCTCGCCTCCCGCGCGATATTCCGCAGCGGTCGGTAGACACGCCGTGCGTACACCACGACCACGGTCAGCTGGCCGATGCTGAGATGTCCCTTCGAGACCTGCCAGGCGCCGAACGCGAGGACGAGGCCCGCGCTGATCGAGCCGGTGAAGTCGAGCAGCCCGGCGTAGCGCCCCTCCAGCCTGGAGGCGTCCACACCGGCCTTCCAGCGCTCCTCGCTGATCGCCGCGAGCCGCCGGTGCTCGAACTGCTCCGATCCGAACGCCTGGACTTCCCGGATCGCACCGAAGACCTCGCCGCTCCTCGCCGCGATCTCGCCTTCCTTCGAGCGCATCCGCTTGGAGGCGCGCCGCGCTCGCGACCTGAACCAGACGCTGAGGACGGCGAGGATCGGCGCGATCGAGAACGCAAGCAGGGCGTAGAGCGCGTTCAGGTAGACGAAGTAGCCGAAGATGCCCGCGAGCACGAGGAACGAGCTGATGAACTCGCCGAGCGACGTCGCGAAGATGTCCCCGATCGCGTCGACGTCACCGGTGACACGGGTGACCAGGTCGCCGACTTTCTGCTTCTGGTGGAACGAGATCGAGAGCCGCTGGAGTTGCGCGTAGGTCGCGAGTCGCAGCTCGTGGATGATCCGTTCGCCGGCGAGCTCGAGCCTGAGCTCCGACTCGTATGTCGTGAACGCCTCGGCAGCCGCGAGACCGATCACGGCGACACCGCCCACGAGGGCGACGTGTTTGATGTCGACGCCCTCCTTCAATTTCACGGCGCCGTTGCCGACCTTGGCGAAGCTGTCGACGACGTATGCCATCACGAGCGGCGTGCCGAGGTCGGCGCCGACGACAACGGCGGTCGCCGCCGCGGCGAGGATGAGGGGAAACCACTGGCGCCGCACGTACGGCCGGAGCACGCGGAGCGTGCCCGGCGCCGCGCGCTGCTTCGAGCTCTTGCTCATGCCGTCACTGCTGCCTGCGAAGAAAGCTGCTGCACCGCACGCAGGATGCGGCGGGCGCGTTCCTCCCACGTGTGCAGCTCGGCGAGCGCTCGCGCCCGCCGGCCGAGGCGAACCCGCTCGTCCCTGTCAGCGGCGAGCCGTGCCACAGCTCCCGCGAGTGCATCGGCGTCGCCGGGAGCGTGCAGCAGCGCGGCATCGTCGCCCACGACGTCTCGTATGCCGGGAATGTCCGCTGCCACGATCGCCAGCCCGGCCGCGAGGTATTCGAAGAGCTTGAGCGGGGAGAAGTAGGTCGGCGCGTCCTGGGCATACGGCGCAAGCCCGACGTTGGCCTCGGACAGGAGCCGCGCCACGTCCGCATGGGGGACGGTTCCCACCATCTCGGCTCCGACCGCGGCGAGTGCGTCCCGGCCGGGACCGTCGCCGATCACGCGCAGGCGCGGGGCGTTCGCGCCGAGTAGTCGCCAGGCCTGCGCGATTGTCTCGACGCCGTGCCAGGGGCGGAGCGCGCCGGCAAAGACGGCGACAGGCGGCTCGTCGCCCTCGCGGGAGGGCAGGCCCTGGAAGCGCTGGAGCCATACCGCGTTCGGCATCACCTCCACCCGGCGGGCGCCGCGTTCCCGCGCGTAGTCGGCGAGAGGGCTCGAGACGGGCAAGACGAGATCGGCTCCGGTGAGCACGGTGCGCTCGAGCGCGACGGCGTCCTCGGCCCGCTCGAGCTCGCGGTATCTCGCCGCTTCGGCGGGGAGCGGCGAGTTGAGCTCGACGAGATGCGGAACGCCGAGCGCTCGCGCTGCGACCGAGCCTGCGGCCGAGTACAGCGCCAGCCGCTCGTGCACCGCGTGCGCGCCGAAGCGCCGGATTCGCTGCTCGAGCCACGCCGCCAGCGGGCCGTCCTCCGCCAGCAAGTCGGCGACCGCGACGTGCTTGCGTGGGGAGGGAAGCGTCTCGACTGTCACTCCGGGAGGCGGTGCGGGCGCTTCGTCTGCGATATCGCCGACGAGAACGAGGACGGTCGCGCCTTCGCGCGCAAGCGCCTCGACGATCTCCCCGAGGTGCACCGACGCGCCTTTCGCTCCACCCCACGCGATGCCCGGATCGGTCGAGAGGTAGGCGAGTCGCATCACGCCGCCTCGGGGAAGAGCGCCCGGAGGGTGGACACGCTGTGCTCGAGGGTGAAGCCCTGCTCGACGTGGCGCCTGCCCTGGTCGGCGAGCCGGGCGGCGAGCTCCGGGTCGGACAAGAGGCGCTCGAGCGCGTCGGCGAGCGCTCCCGGATCGTGCTCCGGTACGGTCAGACCGGTCCTGCCGTCGAGGACCGTCTCGTTGAGACCGTTCACGTCGGTCGTCACCACCGGGACGCCGAGTGCCATCGCCTCGAGCACGGAGGTCGGGAGGCCGTCGCGGTCTCCGGTGGAGGCGACGACGCAGGGGAGGCAAAAGACGGACGCGCGCTCGAACAGCGTTCGCACCTCCTCGTGCGGCAGGGCACCGTGGAAGGTGGCGGACAGACCGGCAGCCGCTGCCGTCGATTCGAGCTCGCCGAGAAGCGGCCCGTCACCGGCGATCTCGAGGCGGACCGGGATGCCGCGGGCGTGGAGGATCCCGCACGCTTCGACGAGATCGGGCAGACCCTTCTTCTCGATGAGGCGAGCGACCGACACGACGAGGTCAGGCTCGGGCGTCCGCTCGGGCGAGCTCTTCAGACGGCGAAGATCGACCGAATTGGGAACGACCTGAACGCGCTCGTAGCCGTTGAGGACACCGTTCAGGTAGACCCTGTTGCCTTCGCTGACCGTCGCCACGAAGAGTGCGCCGCGGAGCTTGTGCCGGAGGTCGTCGTGCCGCACCTGCTCGTGGTAGATGTCCTTGGCGTGGGCCGTGACGCTGTACGTCGGCCCGCCCATGCGCCGGCAGAGGCTGACGAGGTCGGCGGCGGACGTCGCGAAGTGCGCATGCGCGTGGTCGATGCCGGCGCGGAGCATCTCGTCCCGGAGCACCGTCGCCTGGAGGACGAGCCGCCACGAACCCAGGCTCGGCCGCCGCATGCCGGCCGCTGCTGCCCGGAGCCAGCGCGTGCGGTCGCGACCGATGGTGCGAGCGAGCGCGCGAGCCACGCGGAGCGGCTGTCGGAGCGGGCGGTGCGGGAGGTAGACGACGTCGGCTTTGAGCTCGTCGAGGAACCCGTGTGCGAACGGCTCGGCGGGGCGGCTGATGGCGAACACCGTCACGTGCTCTCCGTGACGCTCGAGCTCGATCAGCTCCGCGGCGACGAACGTCTCGGAGATGCGGGGAAACCGCTTGAGCACGTAGGCGAGATGTCTCGTCCGTCCCGCGTTCATCGCTGATCGACCGGCTGACGCGACGTCACGCGCTCCGACAGCGCGAGCAGATGCCGGGCGGCCTGCTCTGCGCCTTCGAAGCCCAGGCGTGTGCGTGCGGTCTCGGCGAGGGTTTCCCGCGAGAGCTCGAGTGCGGCGTCCACCTCGACGAGCAGACGGTCTGCGGTCAGCTCATCGGGACGGATGCAGCGAAGGAGACCGAGCTTCGCGAACGCTTCTGCGCGGATGAGTTGCTCCGTTCGTGGCACGACGCGCGGCACGCAGACCGTCCGCGTTCCGCGCGAGACGGCTTCGGCGAGCGTGTTGTACCCGCCCATACAGACGATCGCATCAACGACTCCAAACCATGCGTCGAGCCCGCGTACGAAGGTGTAGTACGTGACTCCGGCCTCCTCCGCTGCCTTCCGCAGCGCCTGCCGCTTCTCGGGTGCGGTCTGCGAGCCGGCGACGACGATTGCCCGCCAGTCCGACCGCGCCGCGGCCTCGATGAACGTCTCGAGGATCGTGAAGCCGTCCTCGCCTCCACCGGTCGTCGCGAGAACGGTGGGGCGCGAGTCGGGCGACCCGAGAGGGAAGGCGTCTCTCGTCATGCTGTCGAGCGGGAGCGGCGAGCACACATAGCCGCAGAAGCGGATTCGGGATGCGAGCGAGCGCGGCAGCCCGTACTCGGCCACGGGGTCGACGACTGCCGGGTGCCCGTACACGAAGATGCGGTCGTAGTACTCGGCAATCGCGCGTGGGACGTCCGTCTGTGACCATTCGACCTTCACCTGGGCGGGGTCGTCGAGGATGTCTCGGAACCCGATCACGGCACGCCCGCCGTGGCGTTTCAGAAGCGCCAGGGCAGGTGCGAGCTCGCCGCGGGCACCCAGCGGGTGCTTGTCGGCGAGGACAACGGACGGGCGGAAGGACTCCACTGTCGCCTCGAGGAGCGAGTTGCGGACGCGGATCACTTGGGTTCCGCCCACCGCAAGGCGTCGGCCCGTGTAGTCCTCGTTCGCGACCTTGCGCAGTCCGGGGAGCTTCACCACGTCCACGCGCGGTGGAATGCCGAGGCTCTGGACCTCGTCCGCACTCGTGGCCAGGAGAACGGACGCGTGCGAATCAGCGGCCGTCAGTGCCGTCGCGATGCCCAGATTCCGCCGAATGTGGCCGAAGCCGAGACCATCGTGTGAGTAGAGAAGGAAGCGAGAGCCCGTGCCGCGATTCTAGGATCCTGCCGCCCCAACGCCAAGCGCTCGGAACGCTCCGAGCCGGCACGCCTCGAGTGGTATGAGGGCTATCTCAGGGCAGGGGGAGGTCCGTGATGCACCTCGGGTCTGCGCGAACAGAACGACGCGCCCGCGACTTCACACCGACGTGCGTCGCCGCGCAGCCGCTGCGCCAGCCGACACGGTTCTACGGAGACATCGGTCGGCGCGCAGCGCAGCCGGTCCCTGAGCGTTACGACGGCTACGGCTTGCTCGTCCTCGGGCGCAGGGATCGAGTCGCGGTCGGGCCGTGAGGACCGGGTCCGGTGACGCGCAGAGAAACGAGGCCCCGCCGCACGGGCGGCGGGGCCTCGCTTCGCGTTGAGCGCTAGCAGATCGTCGCGACCACGGTGCCCGTGCCGGCGTGGCCGGGGTTGGGCGCGTAGCCACTGTTCGTCTTGACGACGACCTCGTGGACCGTGTCACCGGAGATCGTCGAGCCTGACTTCGAGATCGCGCTCGAGACGATCACTGCCATGAATGCCGGCAGTGGCCCGTTGGGCGGAGGCGGGCTGTTGCCGGGGCGGGTTGACCAGCCTGTACCGCAAGGCGGCAGGCTGCTGGGCGCGTTCTCGAAGCCCTTGAACGCCGCCGGCGCTGCCCCGCCGCTCAGCGTGTTCAGCTTCCACCACTGCGCGCCCCAGAAGGTCACCGCCGTTCCGATCGCGGCGTTGCCGTCGCCGATGACGAAGGTGCCGCCGGCGGGCGTTGCGAAGATCAGCACCTCGCACTTGGTCGACGTCGTGCTCCCACCGACGTCGGAGATCGTGACCGTGATCGTGAACGGCCCGGTTGTGGTGTAGGTGTGGCTGCCGCTCACGACGAACGGGCCGCCGACCGGGCCGGTGACCGTGCCTGCCGAGATCGAGAGGTCACCCCAGTCGATCGTGGCCGTGTAGTCGGAGACCATGCCGTTCGGATCGGCGTCGGTGAAGTTCGCCACCGATCCGTTGAACGAGGTGGAAGAGACAGCCGGCGTCGCGCAGGACGAGGCGAGCGCCGCGTCCGCCACCGTCGCGATCGAGCGAACGAGTGCGCTGTTGGCGGGGAAGTCCACGTCGGTGATCTGTGTCGTGACGATGTACGACCCTTCTTCCTCGTAGGTATGGCTGCCGCTCACGGCGAACGGGCCGCCCGTCGGACCGCTGACCGCGCCGACCGTGATCGCGCCGTCGCCCCAGTCGATCGATGCCACGTACTCACCCGCGGTGGCGGCCGGATCGGGGTCGGTGAAGGTGGCAACCGTTCCCGTGAAGGCGGCTCCCTCGGTGGCGCTGACGTTGACGCCGGTGGCGCTGATCGGTGCTTCCCAGTTCACGGTCACGTCGTTGCTGGTGTGGGTGTTCGAGAGGCTGTCGACGAAGCTCGCCTCCACCGTGTCGGTGCCAGGGCTCGCTCCGAAGAAGCTGAACGACGCGTTACCGGAGCCGTCCGTCGGGCTCGTGCCGGAGCCGGTCAGCCCGGCATCGGGCCCGCTGACGACCGTGAACGTGACGTTGACCCCTGAGACACCGTTGCCGACCCCGTCCTTCACGGTGGCGGTCACGGTGGCCGTGCTCCCCGTGAAGAGCGACTGGGTGGGTGGGTTGAGGATGATGCCCGATGCAGGAATCGGACAGTCGACACCCGCGGGCAGCCCGTCCGGGTTGAACGGCTGCGCGAGCACGAGGTCGAAGACCTGTTTCAGGTGCGCGAGGTCGGCCGGGCCGAGCCCGGTGCCCTTCCACGTGAACCAGAAGTCCTCGCCTTCGTAGATCACCAGCCCGCCGGCGGGCGTCCGCGCGTAGGCCTCGACGAAGCCGGGCACGTGGTTGACCTCCGACTCACCCGTGATCGACACGCACCACGGGCCGGAGAAGGAGGTGAAGACGTTGGCGTCGCCCACAGCGTCAGGCGGCTGCGGCCCCGCGGACAGCCCGGTCGTCAGCGAGCTCGGCACCACCGTCAGGTAGTTACCGCCCAAGCCCACTGGTCCAGGGGACGTCGTGGTGAACGGGTAGAGGAAGCCGCTCCAATTTGCCGCGCCGTGAGCGGTGGGCGCGCAGGTGTCGGAGTCGAAGATCATCACCTTGCCGCCGTTGGTGAGGAACGTGTTGATCGCGCCGAGCGCGATCGGATGGCTCCCGATCGAGCACACCTCGTACAGCAGCACCGTGTCGTACGGCGCGAGTGCCGTCGCCGGGCTCGCGTCGATCGCGGTGATCGGGACATCCGTGAAGGTCGCCCCGTTGTAGGAGCCGCCGTTCGGCAACGGCGCTCCGGTGATCGCATTGTTGAAGATGCTCGACCCTGGAAATAATCCCGGTGGTGCGAGTGGATCACTGAGGCCGACGCCGAAGTCGGTGACGTAGGCGACGTTCGTGCTGGTTGCGGCATGTGCCGCCGGTGAGATCGCGATCGCCAGCCCGAGCAGCATCGCCACCACGAGCAGGCGCCGCGTCACGCAGGCGACCTTCCGCACGAATGCATTCATGTCCCCCTCCAAGGTTCTGCGGTTGGCGCGTACCCTGGCAGCGCACCGTCACCGCAGGACCACCGCAGCGTCACCGCGTCGTCACGGCGTCGCAGTCGCCGCGTTTCGGGACGTCCGATGACAGTTGTCGACCTTCGGGCTAGGTGATTCGCCCGTTGGACCCGACGCTCATGTAAGACCGCCTGAGTCCGAGCTACGAGGCGCGCCCGGGGACGATCGAGCGGATCAGCTCCGTCATGTGCCGAGAGGGGGTGAGCTCGAGTGTCTCGGCCAGGCTCGAGCGGTATGCCTCGTATCGCCGCAGCGCCTCCGCCACGTTGCCCGTGGCGCCGTGCGCCGCGATCAGCGCTCTCGTGGCGCTCTCCCTGAGCGGATCGCCGGCGACAGCAGCGGTGCCGGTTACGAGAGCCTCGGTGAACCGGTTGGCCGCGACGAGCTCGGTGCAGGCGGTCTCGAGCGCGAGCAACCGCAGCTGCCGGAGGCGATCCCGCTCCTCGACGACCCAGTCCTCGTACCAGTCGACGAGGAGGTCGGCTGCGTCGACGAGCCGGTCGATCTCGTGAGCGGACAACGACTCATGGTGGAGCACGCGGCTCGAAGCTGCCTCGAGCTCGCGAGCATCGACGTCAACCGCCGGATTGAGCGCGAGGTGTGTCGCTGACGCATCGACGACCGGCCGGGACGGGCCGCGCATGCGCCACAGGGTCGAGCGGAGGCAGTTGTGGGCTTGCTCCTGGCTCAGGTCGATCCAGAGGCGTCCGGCGACGTAGGCCCGGTGAAGCGGACGATCGTGGAGGGCGAGAAACGCGACGAGCCGCTGCGCGTGGACGGGGATACGGATGATGCGTCCGTCGACGCCGAGCTCGAACCCGCCGAGGAGCTCGACGCGAATCGTCGGCGGATCGCCCCGCGCGGCGGTTGTCGGTGGTTGCCGCAGAGACGAGCGGGGTCGGGACGGCACCGACAACTCCTCCTCTCTGAGGCCTCGACGCTGACACGCGGCCGGACGGGTGTCAATCCCACACCTAGGTGACGTGCGGGCGACGCAGTTGTGACGTCGACGTGCCATCCCGGACGCGGAGGCGTGCCGATCCGGTGCCGGACCCTTTGTCAGGTTTGCCTTCAGTCCACAAGGAGGCGACCCGTGCCAGATCCGATTCTCGACACCGACGTTCTCGCCGACCTTCTGCAGGAGGTCAAGGCGGTTGCGCCGCTGGCCAAGAACGAGAAGTCGTTCGCGTCGGCATTCGAGGCGTACCGCACCGGCGACGCGAAGACGTTCCAGGCCGTTCTCCGCAGGTTGCGGCTCTTCCCGCGGTGTCGCTTCGTGTGCAACTGGATCTGCGCCAAGGAGTGCGTGCTCCTCTGCCTCCAGCTGTGCGGGCCGCCCCCGGTCGACCAGCCGCTACCCGATCCGCGGACGTTCGCGGAGGTGGTCGCGAAGCTCAGCGGCGACGAGAAGGTCGTCCGGCGGCTCGTCGCGGCGATCGAGAAACGCGACGCCGCGGCGTACCGGCGCTTGATCACGGAGCTCGAGCTCCAGCCGTACTGCCACCTCATCTGCCATTGGATCTGCACCGTCCGCTGCCGGCTGATCTGCCGGTGGATCTGCCGGCCGATCGTGTTCGAGCGCCCGGATCTCGTGGTCGAGCTGCGCATGGCCGGTGCTGCCGTGCGTGCGCTCCTCGAGCGGCAGGACGCGTTCGACGCGGCGATCGCAGGTTTCGAGGCCGAGGACGCCGAGAAGGTTCAGGCGGCGCTTCGCCCCGCCGGTCTGATCGACCGCTGTTACCTGATCTGCGAGTGGTACTGCAGCTGGCACTGCATCCGCGTCTGCCTCCCGCTCTGCCGCGTCTTCCCTGCCGTCGAGATCCAGGACCCGATCAAGGAGGCGGCCGCCTTCGCGCGCGCATCGCAGGTGTTCGTCAAGGAGCCGGGTGCGCTGGCGCAGCTGATCGCGGCAACCGAGCGCAGCGACGTCGAGCGGTTTGCCGCCCTCGTCAAGCGGCTGAAGCTCGAGCTCTACTGCATCCAGCTCTGCCACTGGATCTGCTACCGGCGCTGCCGCCGCTTCTGCCGGCTGGTCTGCATCCCCATCTACGACCACCCGTGGTTCACGCACGTCGGCGACTTCGGCATCTACAGCGACATCGATCCGGGCACCGGTCTCACGAACAAGGCGGCCGGAGGCCACGGAGGGCCCAACTTCGGCTTCTTCAGCTGCCTGCCGCTGCGCGGCTACTGCCCGAAGCGCGATCCGGCGCATGTCGCCGAGCCGATGAAGTACCGCTTCCTGTTCGTCCTCGGCACGAGTCGTACCCCGATCACCGGCGGGTTCGTCTGCGAGGTGCTCGTGGGCAGCCGCTACATCACGTGGGACGCCGACGGGACAGGTCTCAAGCCCACCCTGCAGACGGTTCGCATTCGAGGAGCGAGCCCCTCGCCCGACCCGACGCCATTCCCCGGCTTCCCGCCGCCGTGGGGGTCCCCACCCGATCACTACGTCGTCCCGGACGGCGACGGCTGGGTCAAGGTCGACCAGAACGCACTCGACAACGGCTTCAACGGCTGGCTGATGGGGTTCAGCTCCGCCGTCGCGTTCCCGGACGGCAACCCCGCACCCGGCGTCCCCGCCGGCACGCCCGTGCCCGGCGGAAACCAGAAGAACGGTCGCGACATCGCGATCGTGTTCGAGGCGACCCGGGTCAGCAACCCGTCGGCCGCGCCGCCGGACTACACCAACTCGCTCGGCCGGATCCACATCTCGAACTGGAACGAGGTGAGCCTGCTCGACCTCCTGCAGTTCCACTCCGGCGGCGGCACGCCGTGCTCGCCGCTCTCGACCGACCTCGACATCGAATACACGACCGACCACGAGCTCCTGGCCGACTGGTTCATCGAGATGATTACCGCGGCCACCGTCTCCCCGGCACCGACGTTCCCGAGCGGTGTCGGTCCGAGAGGCGCCGCGGGCACCGACCACCACAACATCTCGACCTGGCCGTCGTGCTCGTACGCGATCCGGCTCCACACGCGGCGCTCGCTGACGACGGGCCTCGTCGACGACAGCGACAGGTTCGTCGAGATGACCTTCTGCATCGGCACACGAAGAGGGAGGTAGGCAATGGCCCAGCCCAGAAAGGCAGCGTCTCGCAGGAAGCCGCGCGCGACCGCGGCGCCCGGCGCCATGCCGGACATCGTCTACGCCCAGGCGTCGCCGCGATCGATCGGCGGTACGTCGCTCTTCGCAGCCCAGGAGGTGATCACGCAGGAGACGGCGCTGAACTTCACGTCCGACGAGGACCTCGTCCTCAACGCTGCCGCCAGGCTGAACAGCGTCGGGTTCGACGTCCTCCAGGTCTCCCCGCTGACGATCAACATCGCCGGCCCCGCGGCGCTGTACGACCAGGTCTTCGGGACGAAGCTCCGGACCGAGGAGCGACCGGTGATCAAGGAGCAGGGGCGGAAGGACACTGCGACGTTCATCGACACCGCCGACAACCCCGTGTCGGGTCTGATCGATACGAGCGGGAGCCATCTCGAGGACGTGCTGGAGGGCGTCGCCATCGAGGAGCCACGGTACTTCCACCAGAACCCGTTTCCGCCGTCGGTCAACTACTGGCACCTCGACGTCCCGGGTGACGTGTCGCTCGGGATCAACGCCGACCGGGCACACCGCGCGGGCATCACCGGCCGCGGGATCAAGGTGATCATGTGCGACACGGGCTGGTTCCGGCACCCGTACTTCGTCGGCCGTGGCTATCGATCGTCGCCCGTCGTGCTCGGCCCGGCGACTGCCAACCCGAACGACGACGCGGTCGGGCACGGGACGGCGGAGTCCGCGAACGCGTTCGCGGTCGCGCCGGATATCGACTTCACGATGGTCAAGCTCAGCTTCGTGAACACGATCGGCGCGTTCAACGCCGCCGTTGCCCTCTCCCCGCACATCATCAGCTGCAGCTGGGGCTCGAGCCAGCTCAACCCACCGCTGAGCGCGGCCGACCAGGCCCTGGCGGCCGCCATCTCGCTGGCGGTCGCGCACGGGATCATCGTCGTCTTCTCCGCCGGCAACGGGCACTTCGGCTTCCCGGGACAGCATCCGGACGTGATCTCGGCCGGCGGCACGTTCATGAATCCCAACGGAACGTTCACCGCCTCCAACTACGCGAGCGGCTTCGCGAGCGTCATCTACCCGGGCCGCAACGTCCCCGACGTCTGCGGCCTCGTGGGCATGCTCCCGCGTGCTGCCTACATCATGCTCCCGCTCCAGCCGGGCGATCAGATCGACGTCGACCTGGCCACGAGCGGTGCCTGGCCGAACGGCGACAACACCCCCAGAACGACGGCTGGGCAACGATCAGCGGCACGTCGGCGGCGGCGCCTCAGCTCGCCGGTGTGTGCGCGCTCGTCAAGCAGGCATGTCCGCACCTGACGCCCGCGGCCGTCAAGAACATCCTCAAGTCGACTGCCCGGGACGTGACCACGGGAACGTGCAATCCGGCCACGGGTGGGAACGCGGCCGGTCCCGGCCCAGACCTCGCCACGGGGTCGGGTCTCGTCGACGCGAATCGCGCGGTGCTGGTGGCGAAGATCCGCTGCCTCGGCCCGATCCGGCCGATCCTGCCGATCAGGCCGATCCAGCCGGTCAGGCCGATCGAGCCGATCCAGCCCATCACGGTGAAGCCGATCCTGCCCGTGCAGCCGATCACGCCCGTGGCGCCGATCACCCCGGTGCGGCCGCCGATCGGTGTCGTCGGCCCGATCAGACCGCAACCGATCCAGCCGATCGAGCCGCCGATCGGTCCCGGGCCGCGGCCCGCCGAGACGGAGGCGCAGGCGGAGGCGGCCGGCGGACCGCTCTCCGCCGAGGAGGTCGCCGCGCTCGAAGAGATGGTGCGCGAGTCGGACGATGCCGATCTCGAGCTCTGAGACCGCTGGGAGGGAGGGCGCGGGGTCACGCCCCCGCGTCCTCCTCCTGAGCATGCCGTTCGCGGCGCTCGAGCGGCCCTCGCTCGGGCTGGGGTTGCTCAAACCGCTCCTCGAGCGGGCCGGCGTCGCCTGCAACGTGCG